>JGI994J12354_10000002_pt1 | contig 234111 bp, 229 predicted proteins | sample IntmicLarv3ML3BL_FD_12354 | JGI IMG/M metagenome (IMG submission 12354) | reverse complement strand
ATTTTAAGCACAGCGAAAGCTGTGGTTTTTTAATATGTAAAATGAAATATATTATAGTTATTTGGAAAGATTAGTAAATAAAAAGTTCATCTATGTGTATCATAGTTTATGGAAAAAAGGATGATTTTTCTGTTGAAATTGAACAAATTTTGGCAGAAAACATCTTTTTTTTTCGTTATGTGTATCATAGACGAAAAAAAGATGTTTTCTGCCAAAATTTGTTCAATTTCAACAGAAAATCATCCTTTTTCCATAAATTGTCATAGAATCTATTGTAGTAATGTATTTCCTATGCTAAAATTACATAGAAATACCATATTATATACATCAAAAGTTCACCTATGATACACATAGATGAACTTTTTATTTACTAATCTTTCCAAATAACTATAATATATTTCATTTTACATATTAAAAAACCACAGCTTTCGCTGTGCTTAAAATTCAAATAAAAAAACCTCCATTTCAGTTATGAACTGATTTGGAGGTCAATTACTATTTTAACTTAATCTTGTTTAACTTTCTTCAAGGATAACGCCATTAATGACAATCCTCCACAAATCAATAGAAGATAGAGTCCTGCTCCAGCTGTTACTCCTGTTGCTGGAGATTCAGGAGTAGCACTTCTCCATTGCGCAGTCAAAGTAATCACATTACTAGGGTCTGCTGTTGCAGCAACTGCCTCTGTAATTACCATTGGTGTCCCTGCTTGATAAACGTTCGCAGCTTTCCAACCAGAGAAAATCAATCCGCCTCTTGTAAGTGGATTTGAACTAACAGTTACTGTTGAACCAAACAAATATGTTGCACTATCTGTTGGTAAAGTGCCCCCTGTAAATCCATTTCCATCATACTGAACTGTGTAACTATTACGAGTATAATATAATTCAATTATTAATGTTCCATCCGCAGCAATAGGTAGCGGTGTTGGTGTTGCAGGATTTGTATGACTTTCAAAAGTCGTCAATGAAGCATTATAAGTAAATCCTGTATATGCTTTACTTGTAACAACTGCTGCACTGCCTGCATTACCGTTATAAATCACTGTATCTTTTAATGTGTAGCTAATACCATCTAAATCCATTTGGTAATGCATGATTCTATACCCAGGTAGTCTTGGCGAAGAAGTCAAATTAACAGACAATCCAACCAAGTTTCTAGCTGTATCACTTCCCACTGCATAGAACCAATCAGTTCTTGCTATTCCACCATAGTACTCATCATGTACACCAGCAGTACCATATTGATAATTATCAACATATTTTCCATCTGTTGTATATCGTACAATAATACCATCAGAGAAATTAGTATCATTCGTTACTACATTAAGATTTGTTCCTAATACATTATCTGCTGCTGGAACAAAAATTGTACCTGCTGCTTGACCAGAAACAATATAACCACCTACTGGATCTTGGGCAAGCGTAACAGTATTAAATTCTTGCTCTACTGCAGCATTATTGGTATTGTTGCCACCAAATGTTTTTGCCCAAACAAATTCTCCTGTATTAGCATCTAATTTCGCAATTAAGGCAGTTGATGCTGCATTGCTAGAAGTTGATAAACTAATAGCTGTACTATCAACTGTATCTCCTGCACCAATCGTGTATGTTGCACCTGTTCCAGGAATATTCCCTGAAGCAACTAGATAAGTAGTTCCACCTTCCACAACTTCCATCACCGAATTGAAACGTGCTTTCGCTTCACTTGGCGCAAGTTCTTGATACCACATTACAGTTGGAGATGCTGGATTACTCACATCAATACGTGCTATATAAGCACCTTTATCAAGGTTTGACTCCAAACCACCAGCAATAATGAATTCATTAGCATTTGAAGTACTGATTACACTTTTGATTGAAAAATGAGTTTCAGACCCTGCACTTTCACCCAAAATAACAGCTTGTAGATTTGTTGACCATTCTTCATTACCTGTTGAATCTACTTTTACTAAAACATGTCCTGTTCCTGCAACTACAAATCCACCATCACTTGTTGGATAGAGATCAAATTGTCTTTGTGTTCCCATTGATGGGACTGAAACCGCAGTTTCAAGATTTCCAGTAATGACATCAATTTTATTTACAAATGCATTAGCATATGCACTAGCATAATAATGATTCCCAACTCTAATTACAGAATAAGAAATCCAACTAGGTAACTGAGTAATCCAAACACATTTCCCTGTTGCTGCATTAATTTTCACAACAACACCACTAGAACCTCCCATTGTAAAAGGAGTTCCAGAAGCCATCATTGAAGCAGGGATTACTGCCCCAACACTCCCACTATAAGACCCACTTACAATAATATGACCATCATCATAAAATGCATCTCTAAAAACAAAATCAGACCATTCTTCTGCCCATTTTTCTGTCAACTGAACCCCAGGAGTATTATCCTGTGTTACATCCACAGCATACTCTTGAGAAGTAATATCAGGAATATCATAAATTGCAGAGTTTAGTCCACCATTATATACTGCAACATACCTTCCCATAGTGCTTACAAAGATAGACGCCTCACCATTAGCATTCGTAGTAGCACTCCCCACAGCAGGCGTAATCAATGTATTTGTAATCATATCCATTTCATAGAAATCAAAAGTAACTCCAGAAATAAAATCTCCAGTTAATTCATCTTTCAAAATAACTTTTACTTCTTGTGCTGCATTTACAGGAATTGCATTAGTAGTTCCCGCAAACAACATACAAACAACAAGTAAAAACAAACTTAATAATTTTGTTGCTTTCATAATTAGCACCAATCCCCTCCATTGATATTTTCCCAATCATTTCCACTTCATCTTACATTATAAATATGTGCATTTCAACTTTATTTTTATGTTTTGTGTATTTTTTGCGTTATTCCCACATAATTGGTTAAAAATATTTAATCAATTCTTTTTAACTGCCTTCACAAAATTTCCTGATTTCAAGTTTATTAACTATTATATTGGCTCCAAAATAAAAATGCTAGATTCGAATTAATGCAAATTAGGCTAAAATTCAACGAATTGTACAATGATTGAGATTATATAATAGAAAAAGAAGCAGATATACATCTACTTCCTTTTCATACTATCTCTTTTGAACTCACAATTTTCGTTCAAAAGCAATTCTATTTAAGTTAATTTAACAATTAACCCAATTTATTTTTACGACGACCACTATAAGCTATAATACCAACTGAAGTTGTTGCAATCGCTAATAAGGCAATCCAAATCATAAGACTATCATTAGTAACACCAGTATAAGGACCTGTAGGCGAATCTGTAATAAATCTGAGCATCCCTACATTTAATACTTCAGCTGAGAATGTGAAGAACTGAACATAACCAGCTTCGTTTGCCGTTGAGCCTTTATAGTTAGTAGTATCCCAAGCGGTGAATATCGGTGGAATTGCTGGTACCACAGTATCATTCCGTAGGAAGTGATTAACACCACCTAAATGTTTAGGCGAGAAACGATTATATGGGTTTAGAAGTTCTACTTTAATTGCCCAATACTGATCATAAAGGTCATCAGAAGTAACAGGGTAACCAAGTGATTCAAGTTCTAATAAATCAAACATATAATATCCATTTGCGTTTGTGACTGTTGTTGCATATCCACCAACATCAATTGGATCAATTCCATCATTTATTGCTCTATACAAAGTTACATTTACACCCGATATAGGCAATTCAAATGCTGAATTATCCCAAATACCATTATAGTTTGCATCATGGAATACATATCCACTTACACGAGGCCCAGTTAAATAATACGCCGCATAAACTGTAGCAGCATCCACTTGTCCCCAAGTTAAGGTATTAACAGTAGCTTTACCATTATTATCAAATGATTGAGCAGGTAGTAGAGGATTATACATTCCGACTACATCTTCTTCAGCAGTTAGCCAGTAATATTTCTTACTATTCGGTACAGCTATTCCGCTAGAAGTATAGATTTCAAATTCCTGAGGAATATCTGTTCCAAATCCGTCATCAACTAGATCAACATCTAACCACCATATAACATAGCTTTCATCTGCAGGTAAATCATTAACAGCAGCAACGACAACACCATTAGAATCTACTACACGTATATAACGTTCTGCATCGTGATCCATTGCTAAATTTTCATCGTCATATCCGTCAATATTAGTATCTTCAAGGAATGCAGCAATTTCTAATTTAGAAGTTTTTGCAGTTAAATTTACATTTTGGCTTGTATAGATAGGCGAATTCATAGAATTCTTAGTCACTCTAAATCCAAATGTATTAATTGCAACTGCTTCATTTAAACTTACTTGATCATTGATTGAGGAATCCAATTCATCAGGTGTAGGAACTTTTGCATGAATAACAATTACAATTGATTCTCCTTGTTTAAGATCCCCAATATGTTCAAATCTTACTGTTCTAAATACACTTGTATCAAGAGTCGTGAAATCAGTAGTTGAATCAATTACAACATAACCATTAGACGCAGTATCGTAGTTTGCAGCAAATGCAGCATTAGGTACATTATCATCAGTTGTGAATGACAAGATATAATCCGTAGAAGGCAGTGGAGAAGTGGTACCATCAGCTTCAACAAAATGTATTTCAATGAAATCACTTAAATCAGACTCTGATTCAGCGAATAATATAGGTAAATTACTACCTCTTAATGTTGATGCACTTGTATAAATAGTATCACCAATATTAGGAAGCGTATCAACAATAACAGTATTATTGAAATGATCTGCAGTAACTGTTTGAGCCGTATCATTAGAATTAGATACTTCTAATCTATAATCAAATTCAGTTCCAAGTTTAACCGCTTTAGTTAAATCAACGATAGAAGTAACTGCAGAATATGGGTTAGTCCATAATCCATTCGATACGGTCTTAGAAGTAACGATTCCGAAACCTCCATAGATACGTACATTGTTAGTAGCAAGTACTCCCGGTTTACCAACTGAAACATTTACAGCAGTATCTAAGTCCGCAGCCGTAATATATGTTCCTGTAGTAACATCAGCAGGTTGAAAACTAATTCCTGTATTTCCTGGAACAAAGTAAGCATTGTTAATTAATCTGTCTTTTGGTGTTACTTGAATTACGGTTTCATAAGATATTACAATATTCTTTCCGGCAACTAAGTTAGAAGCAGGATTAGTAGTATCAGCGGTTATTGTCAATAATCTAGTGGAAGAATTATAGTTAACTAGCACAAGCTCATTTCCTGGATCTAATGCATCAACTCCATCAATACGTATTTTTAATGAAGAAACCGCAAAAGCTAAGTCCGCATCAATCACATCATAAAGTACCCAATCTTCAATATCAGCTACAGTTAAAGATGTCTGTGGATTAGTAACAGTCATAGTCCACAATACTTTTGTACCTGCAAGTAAAGTTTCAGTGGATCCAATATTTGTAAACACTCCTGGAGTAGCAGTTTCTTTTTGAACCCCTTTAACCATACCTGGTTGAATTGTATTTTTGGTAAACTTAACTACTTGAGAATATGTACCATAATACAGATTTGTATTACTTGGATTAATTATATTTGCAAGTGCAACTGCACCAGCCCTATTAAACACATGTCTATTTACACCATCATATCCAGTTCCTCTATAGTTCGCATTCCATTGAGCAGTAGTTGTTCCTGGATGTAAAACTGGAGGAGATGAAGAAGTAATATTAGCAGCAACATTAGAGTTTGCTGGATAATCTGCAACAGGTATAAATGCCACTGCAGCGAGATTCTTGTTATTGTTAAGTGAACTTACAGAATAATCCTGTCCATTTCCACCAACGCTGTTTACTAAAGCAGCAAAGGTGGTGTGATTTACAGTAACTTGAATAGTAAATCTATAGGTAATTCCATCTTGAATTATAATAGGACTTCCCGGTTTAATTTGTAACTCATAACCATATTCTTTAGTACTAAGAGTTGTATCATCCCCAACAATAACAGCACTAACTGCAGCTTGAGGTGTTTCAACTGAAGTAGCTACCACAATACTAGTTACTGCTACGGAATTATTAGCCAATTCAACATAAGCAGGCAATCTGAAACGCAATTGATCTAAACTAAATGGTAAATCAAAACCTGTATTATTTGTAATCTCTGCATAATATTCATAAGAAGTAGGACCAGTATTAGAAAGATTTATCGTTCTAGTAGTATTACCTAACACCGTGTCTAAATTATCTGATAAATTAACAATTAATTTATAATCGATATTCGCATAATTTACAGCTGCATAGTGTGACAATCTAGAATAGGTTGCTGAATCGTTTACTACACGAGCAGCGGAATCATTTCCGTCATTATCCCAGTCTTTGAAACCATACACAGCAATATCATCTAATCCCTTGTAATAAATTTCAGTATCAGACTCAATATCTCTTTGACGCCCTGCAATTTCACGATTTTCACGATATAGAAGAAATGACTTAGAATTAGCAACATAAGCATTTAATATTGCTTGTCCATTATTACTAACAGCAGTAATTCCATTTGCATGGGGATTCATTGAAAATATATCATCTCCTGCTCCATTTCTGTTATACACATTAGCAGCATTAAATGTGAAATCGTCATGACCAATAGAAACACTTGCAAATATTCTTTCATGATAGTTGTGATTAGAAACAGTAGGTGCAACGTAACCACCAGTTTTCCCAGAATAAATTGCTGCTGCTGAAGGAGATGTCGCAGTAAACTCAACAACCACACGATAATGATTATTTTGATTCACTATAAGAGGATTATTCAATTTAACATTAATTTTATGACTTGTTAATGTCAAACTTCCATATCCAACATCCGTTGTTGTTATCGTTGGATTATGCGCTCCATTTATATCTTGGTTATGCAAAACAGTATAATCAGAAGAACTTATAGCTGGACCAGGTGTCCAAGTACTTCCTCCATCACTTGAATGTTCTAGGTATACATTGGCTATATTGGTAGCAGCATTTGTATAACCCCATCCATATGGCAACACTAAACTAATGTTTGGTGTAATCGTTTCATCAAGAGCAGAATAATTTTTTATTGTCGCAGTAGCAACAAAGTATTGTGTTTCATTCGGTTGGATAGTCTTATCTGCAAGAATCGGACTAAATGCATTGTCTGCATTATCGATATGAACTGATAAATGTAAAGCGAAGAATTCTGGCCATAGAGCAACCTTACCCTCAGCAATTTTGACTACTCCACCATAGCCACCACCACCAGTGGTGAATGCACCATAGATATCAAAATCATTTCTAATTCCATATGCTTTAGCAGAAGCAGTAAGTGCATCTAACTCCGCTTGAGTCTTCAATGTCACCGTATAAGATATAACAAATATGTATCCAGCAGGAATTACACCTTCAAAACTCCATCTAGCTTCTTGGCGACTTGATAATTCCGGATTTGGACTACTTGACGTTGCCCAAGGGCTTGTCATAGTCAATATACCTTCAACAGCGCCATCTGGCGTTGTTCCGCTAACAACAGCATCTCCCACTGTACCATTTAATACAGGAGTATAATCTGCTAAGGTAACAGAAGAATTTTCATGATCAAAATCGCCAGCAGTATAAATTGCCCATGAAGCCGGAGTTACTGTTGTCATATTAATGAAAGCAGGGTCCATATAATCTCTAATTTGCAATGATCTAATAGGTAGTGATAAAACTGTATCATCACTAGAAACGAAGATATTAAATTGAACTACATCTCCACCCATATATGACATTTCATTAAATGTATTTTTTGATACGTTGTAAATATCTTTATTTGAAGAAACTCTAGGTGTAACATCAACATACATTATAGAACCACCATTAATTGGATTACCTTTATTCACTGAATGAGAGAGTGGAGTTGATTGTGGATCAGTAAACGATACTTGTGCATACGAACGGTAGAATCTTTGACGATTTATAATGCCATCAGGTGTATTTACATATAGCTCGTAGAATGCGTTCCTAGTAGTTTCAAAATCAACAATACCTTTCCAATCATAACCATAATCTGGTGTAGAATGTTGTGTTGAAAGCTTCGTTTTTACTTCTAAAAACAAATCCTCCCAGACATAAATCCCATCTGCTGCATTATAGAAATGAGGGATAGTGGAAGCAGTAACTTTATTCGCTGTTCCTACAACTAATCCAAACCCTGGATTTACTGTTCCATAGTCATAAGTAACAGATTTAATATTCCCATTAATAACATTAACATTAGTACAAGTTAGCGTACCAACACAATTTGAACCCGTACTTGTTATATATCTAGCTTGATTTAAAGAAGCAGTTTTCAAATTGATAGTTGTCCCTGCGCTTCCAGGAGCAATATTTGAAAATACTTGAGTTGATCCATCCGCATATTCAATTGTGACATTCACAGTTTTTGAAGATTGAACTACTCCACCAATTTGTACAGGTGCAACAAATATTTCATCAAGAACAATCTTTTGGTAACCATCAACCACATTCGATTCTTGAGGATCACTTAGATTTGGATTAGAAAATGTCTGAATCACTCTAAAATTATCCAAATTAGCATTTGATTGGCTATTTCCAAACCCAGATGTAGAATAATGAAGTTTATCACTAGCATCAATAATATTCGCAATTGTGAATGAACCATCTAAAAGTGCAGGAACCACATACTCAACGTGCTCAGAACCAATTTGCACACTCTTGCCATCGCCACTTGGACTTGGATCAGTAGTTACTGATGTAGCAAGCTTTAAACTATCGTTGTAATTCTCATTGGAATTATAAGGATTTGGCATTCCAACAACTAAACTATTGTTTGTTAAGTTAGTTTCTTGTGAATTTACTTTTCCTGCATCATAAACCGTTTGTTTTCCACCTGAAGTGAATGTTACATTTTTTGCTGCAGTCGTAATATTTATTGTAGGTCCCCATCCTGCAGAGGAAGAAGATCTATATTGGTATTGATTAATACCAATCTTTGATTGAATCGTATCTGTTTGGTTTGCCACAGGAACATCTGTCCAAATAACAGTATATGTTACATTAGTAGTTTCCCAAGCTGCTGGTGTTCCAATATTCTTATCGAAAAATCCAGCATTAGAATCTCTATTGCTAGTAATGACTGGAGTCACTCCTGCAATTGAAGGTACATTTAAATCAGCAGCAGTTACTAAAATACCTGCTGGAACAGTAAGTGTTTGTTCAATCGTAATAGTAGAAGCAGGAGATTTCAAATCACTTGAATTACTTACTCGACTATTTGTGGTAACAACAGCTTCAATATTAGGTGTAACAGTTACCCATTGATTCGTGTCAGTTACATTTAGAACACTTGGAGAAGATGTAACATTAGCTGCAGTTACAGAAGCATTTCCTCGTGAACTTCCCCATAATAATGCTGGAGTGTCTGCATATATAGTTTGTGAATCCTTAACAGTAGATCCATATCTAGCAACTACTGTAGCACTAGCTCCTGCTGGAGTTACAAAATCACTAAAAGCACCTTGTGCTTCAAAAGTAAAATTATAACCTTCATTCATTAAAGCTACATAGTTTTTTAAATGCCCCACATTATGGAATGTCATATTCAAAACATTTCCAGATGGGTTAAATTCTATGGTTGACCAATCACCTGGTGCATATTCATATAAATAAATATTACCAAATGTAGTATTTATGGTAGCTCCTGCTGGTAATGTAATACTAAAACTCATAGTATCATCATCAGCAACACCAGCAAATCCAGCTAATTCAGGTTTTATGATAACCTGAACTTCGAATGTATCTGTGGCACCACCATAGGTCGTTTTTGGTGCATTGCTAACATTTATAGTCATTCCTACAAAGTCAGCATTAAATGTGTTATCTGTTGCATTTACAGTCAATGCATTACTAAATATAGTAGTGATAACCATAAATGTTGTGAGCAGAGAAAAACAAACTTGTTTAATTCTCTTTATAATACCCTTTTCCATTAACATTAATCCTCCTCAAGTAATTTTTTACACAATTACAATACATTTATTATACAATATATGGAAATTATGTCAATATATGGAAAATATATATTATGTGTGATTAGTGTAATCTATAAAAAATATTACTGCCTGTTATGATTTTTCTCGTATATATTCAATTGATATCTATATATTTTCAAATAAATAACAAAAAAATCTACACTTCTCAACCAGTGTAGATACCTTAATTAACGATTTAGCTATTGCTAAGATAAATAATTTCTAATTCCCATTTATAAGCAGAGGCTATTCGTCTTCTTCTTATTATATATGCTGATGAAGGCAAACTTATCACTAAACCTCATATAGAATAGACACTTACAATATCTAAATGTACATCATTTCTAATTTCTTTAGATTTTGATATAAGCAATATTGTTCGTACTCACTTTAACGCAATAATACATTGTATTGTAGGCAACGCTTTATTGAATTGTACTATATCCCTCATATTTTCAAGTAATATAAAAACTAACTTGCTTCTCATTTTCTAGCCACTTCATAAGCTTTTCTCATGTATCAAATCAGAAACAAAATATACATATCTTATACATCATCACTATTTAAATAACTTTCATGCTCTGCAACAAAATCACGTTGCATATTCTTTTTGTGCTTTTCTTCATATGCTTTAGACAACTCCTCGGATGATACACCAAAGCAAGTCATAAAATCAATATAATACATCAAAACATCTACAAGTTCCTCTATAAACGCAGAACGCACTATCTCATCATCCATAATAGCTCCATTCCCACGCTTTTTGATAATAGCGACTATCTCTCCCAGCTCTTCGTACATCCATAATAACGAAAAGTGACCATTATCAGGTGTAATCGGTAGCCATTTCTCTTTCATTTTATTTTGTAACACATTCTGCATTTCAATAAGTTCATTTATAGATAAATTCCTCATTCATATCACCTAAAACCATTTTAACATAATTTCACGAATTATATCTCATAAGAACAATTCAAATTTTTGGCATTTGACATCCTCATATAAAAAGGTTCCTTCCAGCTTTCTTGAAGTTTGCATTTATTATACATTCCTCTTTTCAACTTTTGGAAACCATTTCAATTTTTTATGGTGCCGCCGAGGTGAATTGAACACCCGGCCCCTTCCTTACCATGGAAGTGCTATACCACTTAGCTACGGCGGCAAATGTATTTATATAATACAAGATGTTAGTAATGAATTCAATAAATCCTCTCCATTTAATAAGAAAAGAAAGACCGAATTATCGGTCTTCTCAAATTAGATAACTTTTACATTCACAGCCTTGTCGCCACGATCTTCAGTAACAATGTCAAATTGAACAATGTCGCCTTCGCTTAGTGATTTGTGACCTTCAGCCAAAATACCTGTAAAATGAACGAATACTTCTTTACCAGTATCAGAAACGATAAATCCGAATCCTTTTTGGTCGTTGAAGAATTTTACTTTTCCAGTTTCCATTACATAATACCTCCTATCCTAGAAAATAAGAAGTACTATTTGAATCAAAAACTCAGAACGTTACTTTCTTATTACTAACGAATTATAGCACAACAAGATTATTTTTACAAATATAGTTGTAAACGAGCATATACTTCCGCTATTGGTAAACCCATCACTGTATAATAATCCCCATAAATACTCTTTACTAAAATAGCTCCTTTCCCCTGAATTCCATAAGCTCCCGCTTTATCTAGGGGTTCTTTTGTAGCAATATAATGATGTATTATATCATCTGTATAATCCATCATTTCAACTTCTGTGATACTTGAAAACACCTCAGATCTTCCTTGATAAAAAATACATGCGCTGGTAATAACTTGATGTGTTCTTCCTCTTAATAAAGATAAGATATCAAAAGCTTCTTCCTCATCTTTTGGTTTCCCCAAAACTTTTTCATCTATTATTACTACAGTATCAGCACTAACAATAATATCATCGCCATGTCGACTCGCAACAGCCATAGCTTTTTCCCTTGCGATTTCTTCAATCGCTTTGTCAATAGGAAGATCATTTTTCAGCGTTTCACTTGTTTCAACTACATCAACTTCAACATCTATTCCCACCGACATCAAAAGCTCTTTTCTTCTTGGAGATTTGCTAGCCAATATTATTTTCTTCATCTTATCACCTAACTAATTATATTCTTTTTAGCTCCTCAAGTCCATATTCTGTTAGTTCATAAATATGAGTTGCCACTTCATCAATTAATAAACGGTCATGGGTAATCGCAAGAATAGCGCCTTGAAAAGAAGCTAATAATTCCCGAATGACCGGATTTGAAAGCGGACTTAAATTTCGTGTAGGCTCATCTAGGAGTAAGACTTCTGACTTATGATAAACAAATTGTGCCAAATAAGCTTTTGCACGTTGACCTCCTGATAAATCTTCCAATTTCTTTTCCATTTCCTCTGTTGTAAATTTGAGATTCCCTAATAATAATCGCACCTCTGTCAATATCCGTTTTTCTTGTGATTGAGCAATCCACTCTACAACATTCTGATTCATATCCATTAATTCTTCATAATTCTGTGGCATATAAGAAAACTTAAATCTTTTCTGCTCCTTAAAAGTATCTACTATTGCTTTAAACAAGGTCGTTTTTCCTATTCCATTTTTACCAATCATCATCACTTTGGAAGGACCCTTTATAAACAAATCAATATCTCTTGCTAAAATCATAGCTCCTCTCTTCAATTCTTTTAAATGAAAATCTAGTACTATCTGATTATTTGAGATTTTTGCTTCACCATCAAAAAATATGTGAATGGATTCTTCTGGCTCAATCTTGTTTACTAAATCTATTTGATCTAATCTTTTTTTTGCTGATTTAATGCTACGCATTTTCTTTTTCAATAATTGAGCTCCATGTGGATCTTGTCTACTAGCTGTGTTAAGTTTATGATCTACTTTTTGATACAATTGACGCCAACGACCCATTTTTTTATCAAATTCTTGTTTTTCCTTTTTCGCAATGTTATTTTGTCGCCAAATAAGATATCCTCTCTTTTCTATATACTCCCTATATCCTAAGGCTTCCTTGCGTATTAATGGTTTTGTTTTCTTCTTCAATTGTTCAATATGAATGATTTGGTTTGCCACTCTACTTAATAATGTTTCATCATGAGAAATAAACACTACAGCTGTTTCCAAATCCAACAAAAATTCTTCCAACCATTCTAACGTATCAATATCTAAATCATTGGTAGGCTCATCTAAAAAAAGTATATCTGGCTTGTGATAAATAATTTTGGCAAGTTGAATCTTGATTTTTTCTCCCCCACTGAGTGTTCTCATTAATTGATTACATTCTAAAAAGTCATCTCGCAAATTCATCTTGGAAAGAATCATTTGAAATTCTTGTAAATCATTATATTTTTCTACTTCTATTTCATCTTCACTATCATTTCTTAGCAAATATTCAATAATACTACATTCATACCATTTTTGATCTAATAATTGTGGTAAATACCCAATTGTTTCACTTTGGAAATCTATTGTGCCTCTTACATTAGCATAAGCTTTGATTAAATCTCGATTCACGATTGCTTTTAATAAGCTACTCTTTCCATTGCCTTCTTCTCCAATAATTGCAATGCGATCTCCTTTATTTATTGTAAAAGAAAAATTGTTTATTAGTATTCTATCTTTGATTGTTGTTATTGTTAAATCTTGTATGATCAATGCACATCACCTCACAAAAAAGAACATACTGTCCTCTTGCGTAGCATAAAGAAACTTTACTAAAATGATTTTATTTTGTTCTCTATACTTTGTACATTTTCTCACCTCTTCTACTATTTAGTATACAGCTTTTACATAAAAAGAAAAGGATTTGATATTCATCAAACCCTTCAAGTTTAAACTTTATTATCACTACCTAATACATTTTTAATCTTATTGTATACAACTTCTTTTACTGTTGAGCGTCCATCTCCAAGATATTGGCGTGGATCAAAATGATCTGGATGTTCGTTGAAATGTTTACGAATTGCCGCTGTCATTCCTAAACGAAGATCAGAATCAATATTAATTTTACACACTGCCATACCTGCAGCTTGTCGTAACATTGTTTCTGGAATACCGATTGCATCTGCCATATCTCCACCATTTTCATTAATTGTTTTTACATATTCAGGAAGCACACTGCTTGCCCCATGTAATACAATTGGGAATCCTGGTAAACGCTTTTGAATCTCTTCTAAAATGTCAAAACGAAGCTTAGGATTTTGTCCCGGTTTAAACTTATAAGCACCATGACTCGTCCCTATTGCAATTGCTAAAGAATCTACACCTGTTCTTTTTACAAAGTCTTCTACTTGCTCAGGATCTGTATAACTAGCATCATCATCACTTACATTTACATCATCTTCAACACCAGCAAGACGTCCTAATTCCCCTTCAACAGTTACATATTTCTCTTGAGAGTGCGCATATTCACACACTTTCTTTGTCAAAGCAACATTATCTTCATAATCTAAGTGAGATCCATCAATCATAACACTTGTAAATCCACCATCAATACATGACTTACACAATTCAAAACTATCACCATGATCTAAATGAAGCACAATTGGCAAACCAGTATCTTCAATCGCTGCTTCAACAAGTTTCATTAAATATCCGTGCTTTGCATATTTACGTGCTCCTGAAGAAACCTGAAGAATTAATGGTGAATTCAATTCTTTTGCTGCTTCTGTAATCGCTTGAACAATTTCCATATTGTTCACATTAAAAGCACCGATTGCATAACCTTCTTTATACGCTTTTTCAAACATCTCTTTCGAATTAACTAATGGCATTTAAAAATCCTCCTCAACATTATTTTATACTATTTTTTTCCCTTTTGAAACAAAAAAGATAGTCATTTCAACTATCTTTCGTATTTATTTTTAACATAATTAAACAAATTGATAATTATTCTGCCATGATATTGGTGCCATTCAATAATGATTTTGCAAGTAGGATTAGAATTGTCCCTACCACAATATTAGTCAGTAGGCTCACTGCTGTGATGGCATTCATCAAATGAGGATTCGCTTCCCCCATAACCGCAAACAACCATAAGCTAACTCCCACTGCAGGGACTAACGATAATATTATAATAAACATTTTAATAAAGCTTTCTGACACTGCATTACTTCTACTTTTTAATAGACGAATAGACCAAACAGATCCTGCAATTAATACTAAGGCATATCCTAAAGTAGTCAAAATTGCTGACAACAGTTCCCCTACTGAAGCTTGAAAAGCCAAGCAAGCAAGAATCAATGAAATAATTACTAAAAGCCCCGTTTTAACGGTCATCGGTAATAATAAATGGATCAGCTTTTTAAGCGGTTTATCTGGAATTAAGTAAATATAAGGCTGTTTCAACTCCCGCATGATACTATCACTATTAATGGTTGTAAAAACAATAATCAATATATAATATTGAAAAAAGGTAAATCCTAGTTGCCCAAAATAAGCAATTGCTAAATAGAATATCGTTAATATCAAATCGCTTTTCTTTATCCAATTGTTAGTTTTTTTCATCTGCAAGAAAATATTACTACTAATAGCACGCGCCCCTATACCAAAAGAAGCCATATTAACTTCACGTACTTTTCCAGTAGTTTCACCAGCGTTATAGCGCCCTTCTTTTACTTGCGCGCGTATTGTTGTATACCATTCTGCGTCTTTGTTTATTTGTTCATAAAAATCATACCTAAAGTCAATTACTGTATAAGTAAGCAATATGTCTGCCAATAATATCCCCCCAAACGCTATTACAAACCACAAGTAATCCCCTTGTATAAATGACGAAGCGCCCAATCGAAACCAGCCAAATATTGGAATCGCATCTAACATTGTTGATGATAGAATATTATTTAATAATATTGCAAAATCAAAATTTGCTGCCACAAAATAATAAGCTACAATCAAAAAGATAATCAGAACAATTGAACTATAAAATATCTTTTTAATTGTATTAAACTTTGGATTGGCAATCGACATTAAGTAAAAATAATCTACGCCAACGAACACAAAATAAAATACCCCGAAACCACCAATCATCATCAACAATAATGATAAAAAATTTAAATTGAGCAGGTAAGAAAAAAACACTAGATATAAGCTTGTTCCCAAAGAAAATAAAAGACTATTTTGAAAGGTTCCAATTACAATATATTTTAATACAGTTCTTTGTGAAAACGGACCTGTTAGAATATTAGCCGCATCCTCCCCTGTTAATAATGATGTTCTTTTTTGAAAACTCATCGTAACCGCAATCAAAATTACAAAAGCGGTGTAAATGGATATGGAAATTTGAGCATCATACACCTGTGATGTTATCGTTGAATTACCCTGAATAACAAATTGCATCACAAAGAAGACAATATAGCACAATATCCCTAATGTTGTAATAATCGCAGAAACAGGCTTGCGATAAATATTGCGAACTCGAGCAAAAAACTTTGCCCGTATTAGATATAATAGAGCACTCATTCTTCTCTTTCTCCAACACAATTAAAGAAAATTTCTTTCAAATTTTTCCCGTTTAAATTTTCTCTTCTTATTTCAGTAATGATTTCGGCATGATTCATTATATAAGCTTTATCCCATATGCCATCAATAATATCAATTATATGAGTACTGATAAGAACACTAACACCTTGCTCTTTCAACTCTTTTAAAAGCACTAACACATCTTCAATAGCATTTGGATCCAAACCAACCATTGGCTCATCAATTAAAATAGCTTTCGGCTTCATAATCAATGCAAGAATCATAGATAATTTTTGTGTCATTCCCTTCGATAATTCTTTGGCAATGGTTTTTTTCTTATCCAATAAATGAAATTTTGTCAGTAATTCCTCAGTAATTATTTCATAGTCATCCACTTTATATGCTTTAGCAATAAACTGAATATGTTCTTCTATCGTTAATACTTCATAAAGTTGTGGGGCTTCAGGCACATAACCAAAACTCCTTTTTGCTTCTATATTTTTATTGTTAAACCCATTAATTAAAATTTCACCAGAATACTCTAGTAAGCCTGCAATACTCTTGATTGTTGTAGATTTTCCTGCACCATTTGGTCCCAACAAAATAGTAATTGCACCATCTTCAGCTATAAGATTTACATCTTTTGCGGCAACAAAACTGCCATATTTTTTAGTCATATTTCGTACTTCAATCATTTTTTTACCTCAATTCTATAATTAAATTGTACCACTTTTTTCCAGTGTAATTATTTTTATAGATAATGTTTTCAAAAAAAGCACTCAATGAGTGCTTATACATTTTTTTTCTTTATTCTAGAATAGACCACGCCAAGCATCAACGCAATCACACCAAATCCAGTAACCGCCATTAAAGTATTATCTGTGCCTTGGTGTTTAATTAAATATCCAGTAAGAATCGGTGCGACAAATGATGGAATTCCTCCATAAATGGCAACTGCAATTGTTTGCCCACTACTCTTTAAGTTATCAGGAGAAGCACCATCAACTAATGTTCTACTAGCAATCGTAATTAATGGAAAAGTACATAGTTGCGTTAGAGAAACAGCAATGATCAATTCCGGCGTTTGTACAAACGAAAACCCAATGAAACGTATAATCAACATCACTGTCCCAAACATTAATAATTTGAAGTCCCCAAATTTTCTTAACAAAATGGCACCCGCAAAAAATAAGGGCAACTCCGCAAACGCTTGAAGGCTATTTCTAAGACCAATCATTTCTACTCCTCCTCCAAGCCTCACCATTTTATCAATTATTGCAAGTCCATCAGCTCTTGACATCATATTAATAAACAAGAAAATCAATACAATTAAAACATATTCTCTGCTTTTAAATAGCTCTTTTAAATCCCTCAAACGAGCAGATGCTACATTTGAATCTCTTTTTATATCTGGTAGAAACATGGTATACACTAAATTAAAAATAGCTAAACTAGCAAGTGCCCATCCCAAAGCATCATAGCCATATCTTCCAATATACCAAGAACCAATTAAATTACCAACCATCCAACCAATCGCTCCAAAAGCACGAATGGTTCCATATCTCTCCTTAAAGAAATCATCAATGCCTATTGCCCATGTATCTTGAATGGTCATCATCGTAGTCCATAATCCACCTAGTAATGAATAATGAATCAAATGAAGAAAAAAGACCTTTTCTGTCGTTTGATAAAATAATAATGCTGCAAGAGTCAATATAATCAATATTACATTAAATGCTTTTTTTACTGTCTTAAATTTATCACAAAGAAATCCAACAATAATGGGTGATAAAATAGCAACAAAAGAAATCCCTGCCGTCAATACACCTATTTCTATTGGGTCATATCCCAAACGCATCAAATAAGGTTGCATATACGCATTTGAGAAAACCGTTCCTATAAACGTAGTTATATAGAATCCACATAACAATATCATCGTTTTTCTTTTATTCATCCTTGATTTCCTCCTACATCGCCTATCCATATTATAATATTTTATACTCAAAAAACCAATATTTAATTTTTTATTTGAATCAATAATCCAATTCAATACTGTAAGCCTCCCTTAAGCATATTCATTGTATAAAGATTTCTCATGTAGTATCATTAACTGAGTTAGCCATTGCTAACTTAGTTAATGTGAGGTATCTATGAACGAAATATTATTTGCATTTTTATTAACTTTAATTGCTGGATTAAGTACTGGTATTGGTAGCCTAATTGCATTTTTCTCTAAAAGTACCAACAAAAAGGTTCTATCAATCAGTCTTGGATTTTCGGCTGGAGTCATGATTTATGTATCAATGGTCGAAATATTAAATAAAGCTAATCTCTCTCTAACTGCTCACTTAGGAGAAAAACAAGGAGCTTGGGTAACCATTATTTCATTCTTTGCAGGTATCCTGTTAATTGCGATTATTGATTATCTTGTGCCATCAAATTTAAATCCACACGAAGCAAGAAATATCAATTCAGATAGTGATAAATCAAATTTAATGCGTGTTGGTATGTTTACTGCATTGACAATTGCGATTCATAACTTTCCTGAGGGCATTGCGACTTTTGTGGCAGCTTTACAAAATCCCTCTATTGCGATTCCTATTGTAGTTGCAATCGCGATCCATAACATACCTGAAGGAATTGCTGTTTCTATCCCTATTTATTATGCAACGGGAAGCAAAAAGAAAGCGTTTCTTTATTCCTTCATTTCTGGACTCGCAGAACCAATTGGTGCATTAGTGGGTTATCTATTACTGCTTCCATTTATGAACGATATGATTTTTGGAATTCTGTTTGCAGGAGTTGCTGGAATTATGGTATTTATCTCTTTTGATGAATTACTCCCAACCGCTAGAGAATATGGCGAACATCATCTGTCTATTTATGGATTAATCCCTGGCATGATGGTAATGGCGATTAGTCTATTATTATTTATTTAAAAACTCCTACTTCTTCTTGTCCAATGATGGAACCATCATACAATCCCAGATTTTTTCCATTACATAGGCAATATCTATAAGTTTACTATCCTCAAAAGGTCTTCCAACAAGATAAGCCCCAACTGGAACATTCTCCTCCATATATCCAATGGGAAGATTTAACCCGGGGAAACCAATCAATGCAGAGATTCCTTTTGATACAAAAGGCATAAAAACATCTATATTATTCTCTTCAAACATTTCATTATACTGACGAATTACATTTTCTCTTTTTAAAAGTGCCTCAATATAATCAGGTTCATTATATTTACCAGAGGAATCGTTTTGTGAATCCAAAAACAATGACTGTCCATATTTAAGAGCTATTTCAGCATTAGATTCATTAAATTCAATAATTTCCTTCATGCTTTTCAATATTCCATTCGCTGTAGTAGACAAATAATAATTCATGTCTGCTTTTAACTCATATTTCACTATCGTCATTAATATATCAGGATTTTTAATTCTATCAAGTTCAACTATTTTAGCCCCATTATTTTTCATTGTTGTCAAAAAGTCTTCCTTAAGTTTGATATTTAAGGGAGAAAGAGTTTCTATATCTGATTTATTCACACCAATCCTTACACCATTTAAATCAGTTCGATTAAATAGATTTTGATAGTCTAACTTCTTAGCACCATAAGTAATTGGATCATTTTCATCAAATCCAGTGATTGCATCTAGCAACAAAGCGGCATCCATGACAGTTCTACCAAAAGGACCTGCCGTATCAAAAGAATGCGCAACAGGTATAATGCCATGACGACTAACCATGCCTAATGTCGGTTTAATCCCTACTACACCATTAACCATAGCGGGAGAAAGAATTGAACCGAAAGTTTCAGTTCCAATAGAAACCGTACACAAATCCGCAGCAACCGCTACTGCACTACCTGTACTAGAACCTAATGGATCAATTGCTTCCCCATAAGGACTAATTACACATCCCCCTCTTGAACTATATCCATTTCTCATTCCTCTTGTAAGGATATTCGCAAACTCAGTCAAATTAGCCTTCCCTAAAATAACCGCACCCGCTTCTCTCAATAACGCAATCAGATGCGCATCATATGTCGCATAGTTATCTTTTAAGCTAATAGAACCTGCACTGGTATGCATTTTATCATTTGTATTAATATTATCCTTAATTAAAACAGGCACACCATGAAGAGGTCCTTTTATCTTCCCCTCTTTTCGCATCACATCTGCCATCCTAGCCATTGCAAGCGCATCAGGATTCACTTCTAAAACTGAATTAAGCCCAGCTTCTATAGAATCATACTTAGCAATCTGTGATAAATAATAAACAGTGATTTCATAAGAAGTAATTTGATTTTCTTCCATTGCTTTCTGTAAGTCCATTATTGAAATTCTCTTTAAATTAATTTTAGAATTTGACATCCTACTCCTCCTTATTTTACTTGAACTTCTAATACATATATTGAAGCCATTATATACCATTGCCTACTAGCATTCAATAAAACATTCGCTGCAAAATTCATCCACATTAACCATATCCTAATAATATCCTCAATTTCATTACTGCAAAAAAGACATCAAAAATGATGCCTTCTTATACACTACATAAATTTTAAGCGAATACCCTCTCAATGAAAGTGAAAGCTCTTAATCATTTAAAAATACAACTTCTCCTCCAACCATTGTTAATACAACATTGGTATTTTTAATTTCTTCGGGAGCAATTGTAAATAAATTTTGATCTACTACAATCAAATCAGCAAGTTTTCCTACTGATAGTGTTCCTTTAATATCCTCTTCTAAAGAAGCATAAGCGCTCCCTTTTGTATATCGACTGATTGCGGTTTCGACACTCACACACTCATTTGCATAAAATCCACCCTCTGGACCTCCTGATAAATCTTTACGTGTGACTGCACAATAAATACATTCAAATGGTTTCAAGTCTTCTACTGGTGCATCTGTACCATAGGCAGTATGAATCCCAAGTTTCTCCATTGTATTAAAAGCATATGAAGTAGACGCAAGATTATCACCTACTCTATCTGTAACAATATGCAAATCATAATGTAAAAAAATCGGTTGCACATGGGCTAGTACATTTGAGTTTCTGAATCGTTCTAACATTGGAACATCAGTAATCTGACAGTGGTTTATTCCATGGCGTAATGGATTATTACTATCTGGATTATACACCTTTTCATAACTATTAAGAACATGACAAATCGCTTCATCTCCAATCGCATGCACCATGACTTGGAATTGATTTCCATCTGCGAGTTCTACCATTGTATTCAATTGTTCTTGGGTTAAACATTCTACTCCACAAGTGCTTGCATCATCATGGTATGGATTTCTCATTAATGCTGTTCTCGCACCAAGCGAGCCATCCACAAACATTTTTAATGGCCCAATTTTAAAACGCTCATCCCCATATCCAGTATAATACCCCTCCTCAATAAAGCTTTGAAACCCTACTGGCTCACTGAAAGTAGATTGAAGATAAATTCGAACGGGCATTTCATTTGATGCTACCAACTGCTGATATGCCTGAATAATATATGGGTATTCCGCTGTACCAAAATTAAGGTCATTTGTTTGGACAGAGGTTAATCCATTGGAAACAGCGTGTCTTGCTGCCACAAGTAACGATTTTTTCACAGACTCTAGTGATGCTTCTGGTAACAATACATTCACTAAACGCATGGCATTTTCATTAAAAACACCATTTGGCTGTCCATCTTCACCCATCTCAAAAACACCACCTTCTACTTGTGGCGTTGTTGCACTAATTCCCGCAAGTTCTAACGCTTTTGTATTACAAACAGAAACATGTCCACACGCTCGTTTAAAAATCAATGGATATTCTGTTGATATTTCATCTAAATCATGACGATTCAAAAGTCTTTTTTCATCCGTAAAGTAGTCTTGATTCCAGCCCCTACCCACTACTACTTGATTATCAGTAAGCGTACTTGAAGCAATAAACTCTTTTGATTTCGCTATGATTTCCTTGATAGAACTTACACCATACAAATTTAAACTAGAAAGAAACTCACCAAGATTATGAAAATGAAGGTGGGAATCATTTAATCCCGGCAAAACAAGACGACCTTTCGCATCAATGATAACAGTTGAATTATCTTGTAATGCTAATATTTCATCATTTTTTCCTATTGCAGAAATCAGTCCATTTTTAATCGCAAGCGCTTCCGTAAACGTTCCATTCTCCAACCATATTTTTCCATTCGTTAAAATTGTATTCATCTTATTCGATCCCTCTCTTTTTAAAATAATTATATAGATAATATAAACCCAATGACCCCACTGTTACACTCACTCCTAAAATTGAAGTATTTCTCTCAGTAAAGAAAGTATTGATAATCATTCCAAACATAACAAGTGCTGCGATCCCCGGAGTAAATGGATAGCCCCAAACTTTATATGGACGCTCCCTTTCCGGTTCTCTTTGACGAAACAAATAAATAGAAACAAATATTAAACCATTGAATACCAAAGCCGAGAACGTAACAAGAGTTGTTAATTGATTTAAGTCCTGACTAAACACTAATAATATAGAAATAATAGCTGTTAACACAATCGCAGTTGATGGTGTATTATATTTTTGATGAACTTTTCCAAAGTATTTAAAGAATGTGCCATCATTACTCATAGAAAATAATGCTCTTGGAAATACTAATATACAACCATTCACTGCACCTATAACCGCAATCAACATTGTTATTGTAACCAAAGTTTCCCCAATATTACCAATCATTTTACTAGTCGCCACTGTACCAAGATACAGCGCACCATTATCAAGACTTGCCTTAATTTCATCCATACTTAACACACGATAAATAGAAAAATTAAATAATACATAAATGATTGCTACCACAATGATTGAAGTCCCAATTGCTAATGGCAAATTTTTCTTCGGATTCTTGATTTCTCCCGCAATGACATTTAAATTTGTCCAACCTTCATACGCCCAGAAAGTCGCAAGTACTGCAAAAGCTGTCATCTGTATAATTTCTGATATTGAAAGAACCTCATCAGGGGTAGCAGGAATGGGAGTGATCGATAAATCCACCGAATTAGTACCAAAGAAAATACCAAGTCCTAAAATCAATATGATTGGTATTAACTTTGCAATCGTAAAGATATTCTGAACAACAGACCCTACCTTAACACCACAATAATTAACAATAGTCAAAATGATAATAATTGAAACGGCAATCATTTTAACCTGTATTGTTGTAAGTGCAATAATCTGAGAACATACAGTCGCTGCCGCCAACGCAATAGCAGCAATAGATCCACAACTTCCCAAAACATACCCTGATGCACCACTCATAAATGCTACAATTTTCCCATATGCCCTACGAAGATAGATGTATCTACCTCCTGTTTCTGGCATCATTGCCCCCAATTCTGCATAACATAAGCCAGAAATTAACGTAATTACTCCCCCTAAAATCCAAACTAGCAGCGCTAACCCTTGTGACATTCCTGATCTCATCAGCACATAACTACCTAAATAGAAAATACCTGAACCTACCATAATCCCTGTCAGAATATTAAAGCCACCAAAAGCACCAATTTCTCTTCTCAACTGATTTTCTTGTTGATTTGTTTCTTTTCCCTTGTTCATAAAGAACCTCCATTCTAAACAAAAAAGATTGCATTCTATCAATGCAACCTTCATCATTCTGAATGTTGAATTAATAGCGCCTCTACACAAATGTGCAGGAGTTATTGAAATCTTATTTCAATACCCAAAGTAAAGATTTGCTCTTCTTTACCTTTCGGCAAGTTTCCCTTTCTTTGGTTTCTTTGAATGCCTTCTCCACCAAATACTCTTGAGCCTTGCTCCTCTATCATCTTTTCTATTAGCTTTATGCTATATTAGTTTCCTTTAAATTGCAAGGATTTTCGTTCATTATTTACAAAACAAGTGTTTTCTCTTTTCAATACTCAACATAATAATTTCGAAAAACTATCCTTCCTACAATTCATAATGATGCATGAAATGAAGCCAATTGCCAACATTCCTTAATGCCCCTATATTGATAGAATACCCCTCTTTGATTCAGTGGCCTAGCAGTGATACAATTAGCTATATAGTTATTCCAAGCAAGTAGACAAGATGGTAGTTTGCGAATAACACAAAGGAGGAAACATGAAAAATCCCATAGTATATTTAGTTTTATCATTTATATGTATTGCTATCTCCATGGCAAGTTTGTATTTTATCTTCATCCAACCAACAGAAAATTTCGTTCCACACTTTGTAACTATAATTTTTTCTGTTAGCTCATTACTATTGACAAAGAAATATAAGCGTATGATCAAATAAAAACACGCTCACAACAAATAAAAGATAAATACAAAACTCATATTTACAACTTTCTAAAGTAATGAATTAAAATTTCAAACTAACATTTCTATTGAAATATATTTTTCTAATTTATAAAACTAAATGTTCTTAACACTTCGTAATAATTATTTGTTTTAAATACAAGTGTATTGTCATTAATTTTTTTAACTCCCGGAAAATGGGAATATTTTTCTGCCTTTACATGATCTTTGTAGCAGATTTCCAATTCAAATTCAGATGGCAATTCAGCTAGACTAGCTTTTAAATTTTGTTTAAGTGATAATTCCACTTTTTCCTTTATTTCTTTTAATGTATTTTTAGGGTTATAGTTTAGTGTACTTGCACCTTTTCCTTCTTTTACTGGACAAGTTATTAAATTAGGATGTAATTTTTTGCTATCTTCACATAACATCTTATCACCTGCTAAGAAAACTGTAGGGACTTTTTCCAATAATGCTGCATAACTAAAAAATATAAACTCACTGGCTATCTCTCCATTTAACTTTACATATAAGGGTCTTGAACTTTCTGTGTGCGACATTGGATTCCCTGATTTTGAAGCACCCGAGTGATAACCAATGAAAATGACTGCATCAAAAGTATTATCAAGACCTTCTACCATTAAATAAGGATGTCCAGACCAACCTCTAATAATTTTCACATTCGCAGGTAGTTGTGTTATATCAACATTATTTGCTAACCCATGGGCATCTCTAACAATAATTTCAGTAGCTCCTGCTGCATTTGCTCCTTCACATGCTGCAAGAACTTCTTCAGTCATTCGCTGTGCATATTGCTTATATTCTGCTTTCGTTGGGTTTGTTTCATCCCAAAATGTTGTAGTAGTAATACCTTCAATATCTGCGCTGATAAATACTTTCATACGAATACCTTCTTTCTATATATCTTTTTTACAAATCTCTGATTTTTTTTTGTTACTCATTATTATTAAAAATAGCTTCCTTCATTTTTTTTGGAATCTGTATTTATTATACAATTTTCTTTCCAACTTTTGGAAGTTATTTTAGATTTAAATGATGGCAAATAAACTTATTAGTTATGTTGGCATATTTCACCTCGTTTATTTCACACAACATTTCCATGTAATCTACTAAACAGTACTAGCAAAGCAGCGCATTTATTGTCAAATTTCCAGAACCACTTTTAATATGAATTGATATTCATTTATTTTCATTTGCTTTTTATCTCAATTAAGGATATTCTCGTATTAGAGGTTCTGAAATGAAACTAAAAAAATCGTAAGAAAAGATTATATCAAGTAGCACTGAGCTCTATCCTGAATGAAACCGCATATTATATGAATCCCTTAATATATCAAAAGAGTAACTGCGAAAAAGAATGCGCACTATATTATATTGATTAATGAAAGATAGGAGAAAATGTTATGAAAAATTTTTATTTAAAGATTTCCCTCTTTAGTATTTGTGGTTTTATATTTATTGTTGGGGCAAGTTTAATAATTAATATATTTATGGACATCTCAAATAGCTTTAACTATATTTTATTATTGCTATCTCTTTTAACCATGCAATCATTTACTGGATTAATCTTATATGCTACCAAAGACAAGGGAGTTTCCTTAGAATTTGACGAGGAAGTTGATGAATTATTAGACAAAGATATTCCTGTATCAAAAGCGGTCGAACTCATAACAGAAACAAAAATCGCTGAGTCAGCAGATGATGAACTTGAGATTGAAGACGATATTGATATGTTATTATCTAAAGAACCAAAACAGAAAAGAGAAGTTAAGAAAAAAAAGAGAAGTGTCATTCTTCTAATCTCGGCAATTTTGGGTGTCATATACTCTGTTTATTTAGTGATATATTCTTCGGGTGCATTTAATAGCTCTGATGGAGTGGAACAAGTTGGAGTAGCAATCACAATTTACATAATCATGCCTCATATGGTTGCTGTGACTTTAGCATCAATCATGAATATGTTTGGGTGGGCAATGAACTCAAGATGGCTCACATTAACTGGAGCAATATTATATACAGTATCAATTGTATTGTTTCCGATTTACTTCATATTCGTAATCATTCAAATGATTTTGTCATTCGTTGGATTTGCAAAATTACTTAAAGAGGCAAAAAAATAAAAAAGCCCATAAATATAAGCTTTTTCCAGTTTTATTTGGTGCACCAGATGGGACTTGAACCCACACGGTAAAACCACACGCCCCTCAAGCGTGCGCGTCTGCCATTCCGCCACTGGTGCAGAGATTCATTACATTTTTTTACTATTAATTAAATTCTTCTTTGATAATTCATTATTTCTTTTTTAATAAATCACGAATTTCAACAAGTAACTCTTCACTACTTGGTCCCTTTGGTGCTTCTTCCACTACTTCTTTTTCGGCTCTCAATTTATTTGCTAATTTGACAAACAGGAAGATACACAAAGCAATAATGATAAAATCAACAATATTTTGTATAAAACTACCATACATTAAAGATACTTCTTCCTCTACAACCATCATTGCAGCATCACGCACTTCAGGTTTTAATACTAATCTCAAATCAGCAAAATTAACATTACCGATGAGTAATCCAATAAGTGGCATCATTACATCATTCACTAAAGAAGTTACAATTTTCCCAAAAGCTCCTCCAATAATGACCCCAATAGCCATATCCATTACATTCCCTTTGAACGCAAATTCCTTAAATTCTTTCCACATAATGTCGTTTCTCCTCTCCTCAATTATTCAAGTAATCCTTAAACATATTCTTACTATATGAATCTCTACTTTCCCTATTTTACCATGCCTTATAACAAATGCAAGCCATAATTAGAACTAGCTTCCCCAAATCAATTATTGCTTTATTAGTATTTTACACTCATATGTTCCAAGTGATAAATTATCTCTTACTAATTCATCTGTCAATAAATCTACGTACTCATCATTTATATCCAAACTAGCAGCTTCTCGGTTGAAGTTCATGAAGAAATAGATATCTTGCACGCCTTCCCTTCTTACAACTGATACACCATATGGAATATAAGTTTCAATGACTGGTTTAATACCAGTTTCTGCTATCAAGGTATCAGTGATAACTGACAAAAAATCATCATTCTGCATTGCGGCAATATAAAAGGCATTTCCATTTCCATAAATATTTTTTGTAATTGCAGGAGTTCCCTTAATATAATCTTCCGTATATGTACAAATTGTTTCAGCAGTAGAAGTATGTAGTCTTTCCCGCAATCCTCCCAATGGATATTCTACTCCCTTATATTGAATACTATTTGGAAAATAATTACTCGCCATATCAATTTCTTCTACACTTATGCCAAAAACATCTTCAAGTGGTTGGTTTCCTAAAAAACATAATCCATTTTCATCTATAAGACCACTCCAATATGTACCTACATAGTTGCCTCCTTGTTGTACATATTTTTTTATTTTTTCAGGATATCCACACTTATACATATAACAGAGTGGCGCAAGCACCAATTTATAGTCATCTAAAGCGTGATCCATTGAAATCAAATCAATGCCAATTCCTTTTTCCCAAAAAGGTCGATAATATTTTAAAATGGTTTCCACATAGTTCATTTTATGATAGGGACCATCCGCATCCTCTAAGGCCCACCAATTTTCCCAATCAAATATGATTGCTACTTCTGATTTATTGCAAGTATCATATATTTTATCACTAATCTTTTGTAGTGCATTTCCTAGTTTTGAGACTTCCGCAAATGTACGAGTATTTTTTCTACCATCATGTCCTACAACCGCACCATGAAATTGTTCAGAAGCACCACGACTTTTCCGCCACTGGAAATACTGCACACTTTGAGAACCATGTGCAATCGCTTGCATGGAAGAGAGAAAATGCATTCCCGGTCGTTTTACAGAATTTTCTTCTCGCCAGCTTATCACAGATGGACTAGATTCCATAAGCAAAAACGGTGCTTTCTTCAAACTTCGCATCTTATCATGCATAGCAGCTGCCCAAACTGCAGGCTCAGTTTCGTCTTCTCTTGAGTGCCAATCAGGATATGAATCCCATGATACTATATTTATTTCTTCTGCCCATTTATCATAATCTAATGGTTTAAAGTAAGACATCATATTTGTGGTAACAGGAACCTTGGAATGTATTTTTACTGCTTCGATTTCTTCATTACAAAACCTTTGTAATTTGTAGCTAACAAAGCGCTTCCAGTCAATATTTTTCCCTTTCAATACATTCATACTTTTAGTATTAGGAAACTCAATTTGCTCCCACTGTGTATAAGTATGACTCCAAAAGGAAGTCCACCATGCTGCATTCAACGCTTCTAGTGTTTGATATTTCTCCTTTAACCACTTTCTAAATTCTTCCTGACAAAGAGAGCAATGACAACTAGCATCTCCTCCATTATTGCCATATTCATTAGAAATATGCCAAAGTATCACAGCAGGATGATTCCCAAATTTTTCAGAAAGCTTCTCATTAATCATTTGTGTTTTCTTTTGCATAATAGGCGATGAATAACAAAAATTATGTCGCCCTCCAGAAAGGTTTTGTACTCTATCCTCATTTGTTTGCAATACTTCTGGATACTGTTGCACAAGCCATTGTGGCATTGCCGCTGTTGGCGTAGAAAGTATCACGTAAATACCATTTTCAAACAGCTTATCTATTATTTTTTCCATGTAAGAGAGTTGATAGTCACCTTCTATTGGCTCCAGCATACACCATGAAAAAATCCCCACAGTAACCACATTAACAGCAGCTTCTTTCATGAGTTGAATATCCTCATCTAATATTTCTGGATGAGATATCCACTGTTCAGGATTATAATCTCCTCCATGAAACAAACGAGGAAATTTCTTTAATATTTCTTTTTCCATTTTATACCTTTCCATAATCTATTTTAATAATTGGAGTATACACTTTCTTCTTACTCAGTACAAGCTTACCATAAAATTTTGATTCGGTTTTTATAAGTTCCTTATTAATTATAGTATTCCTTTTCGATATAGTCAGCTACGATCTTTTGTTTTTTCTTATCTGTTAATTTTGTTCTACCCAAATCCAACACCTCCTTGTTTTCTATAAAATAAAAAGACCCTAAGGTCTTTGTTTGTTTCGGTTTACCACTCAATTTTGTTATATTCTCTAACAGCTTCCTTCAACAATTCGACATATTTAAGGATTAACTCTTCCGCTATCTCCTTTTTCATTGCTGACCATTTCTCGGAATCTTCCCTTTCTACTATGAAAGGATGTAATTGAGCTATAACTCTAATTATGGTTCTTTTGATATTTTCTTCCTCGCCAAGTGCAAACATATAATCTTCATACCTCAATGATGAGATATCTTCAAGTTTTATATTTCTTTTCTTGGATTTTGCTTTCAATTTTTCTGCAATTTCATCCTGTAAAACAATCATCAACTCATTTTGTTTTTTGCTTATTAATTGATATCTATCATTTTGTGTCCCCATTTGAGTTTATCTCCTTAAAGGAAGTATACCAAATAAAAAGCCACCTGTTAAATAAAAAAACGCTCTCAAATTTAATTAAGTAACGTTTTTTTATTTACTCTTACTATTGTAAGGCAAGATCCACGCTAGGTTTTTGCCTAGTGGTTAATTTATCTTATCATTTCGATTCCCAAGTTGTTATGGCTCTGCTTTTTGATAAGATTTGTTCTTGTGGACAATGATACCCTTTGTGGTTTAAATCCACATTACCATTTTCTCACACTTTTTCTTGTTACGGTAACAAACTTAGAAAAATGTAACAATAATATTATCTAAATCTCTTGCTAGTTCCATTTTATCAGTGTAATAATTCATAATCGCTACATTATCCATGTTTCTATTCTTGACATAGATATCAATAAGCATTCTTTTATACTTGTCATCTATTGCTTTGAAAAACTCTTGAATCTTTTCTACTCGTGGTTGAAAGTTATCTATAATTTCACTTGCTTCTTTTTCTAGCCAGTAATATAAATTTCCTTTTCCTGAACTCGTTGCAGCAGATGTAGGCGCCTATTTTCCTGATGGGGAATAAAACTCAAGCGAAGAAAAACAAGAATTCATCAATAAGTACAGAAAGATTGTTAAATCAATCAAGTGTAATTATTGCTCATGCGAAGCAGGTAAATGTTCGCAAAACTGCCCTGAAGTGAAAAGCAGTTTGATTAACGATACTGATCGAAGAAGAATAATTAATCTTTGTAAACAATATGAGGTATTTTCTTCAATCCTAAGAAACAAATATGCTTATGAACACATTTTACAAAATAAAGCCTCTAAAGGAGGTTCATTGATTACACTCACAAAAACTCCCAAAACATAAGGAACCCCCCATAGTTATGGGGGGGGATTTTCGATGGCGTCCCCGACTGGAATCGAACCAGCGACGTTTCGCTTAGGAGGCGAACCCTCTATCCTACTGAGGTACGGGGACATGTGTGTGATAACTAAAATACTTATCATATCATAGTCATATGAATCAATTTTTGTACTCTTCTGCCTTCCATTCTAAAATATTAAATGCAATAGAACCCAAAATGATATTAAGATAATATGTCATAAAACGCCAAACCAGCATAATGACAACAAGTATCGGTCCTGCCACATAAGCTCCAAACAAAACGGTAAAACCATATTCAACTCCTCCTACTCCCCCAGGGGTAGGAAACAAATCGCCAATCATTACAATCCACGCAACTGTTACAACACACTTGATAGCATCAAAACTATTATAATCACCCGTTGCATATAATACAAATAACGGCACCAAATAAAGTCCAATCAAAGCAATTAAATGATAAACCACAGCCATCACAAATTTCTTCTTATCCTTCATCAACTCCTGTGCATTGGCATGGAATTCATTCAGATTTTTCTCCCACTTTGTAAGCATTTCATCTTTATTCTTAATAAAATGTAACTTTGCAAGCATTTTAATAATAAAGGATACAATTAAGATATTCAACTTTTTTGCAGAAGATAAAACAAATAATATAATTACAATCGCAATATCAAGCACTAAGCCTGCAAATGCTAGAATATTAATGAGAACATTGTTGCTATACAAATTAAAGCTGAGTATCAAAATAATTGATATTACTTGTAGAATAACTAATGATATTTGATAAACTAAAAACATCTGTATTGTATAGTTTGTTCCATCTGAAATATCTATTTTTTCCTTGTGCATAATTCGCACTGAAACAGGATGCCCTCCCACAGCATACGGAGTAATTGCATTAAAAAACTGTGATGACAGTAACATCAAAAAAGTACTAATAAACTTGAATTTTGGATATTTTTGATTAATTAATATTTTTGTTCCCAATGCACGAAATACTGTAAATCCTAGCATGAATACCAAACCCACCAGTATCCAATAAAGATTTAAATTCAGAATTTCCTCAGCAACAACGAAAAATCCATCCTTTAACGTAAGAAATAAAACAACTCCCGTAAATATGAATAATAATATTACATTCCGATTTTTCTTAATTAAAGAAATAGGTTTCATTCACTATTCCGCTTTTTTTAATTTCCCAAATAAGTAAGAGACAACTATCCCCAAAATACAACAAGCTAGTGCAATCATTGATTGATAATTGAATGTTAGAACGCTTCCCTCATTTAGCACGCTTGGTACAATGGATAAAAATAATCCAAATATCACCGAAAAAGTAATTGTGTAGTATTTCTTAATCAATATATTGATGACATAAGAAATCAGCAAAGCACCTATTCCTAATCCTACTCCTGCTGGAATCAAAATCGAGAAATCAAGACTGGCAACCGATGTGACATAAACTTCATATAAACCCAATGCAGAAAGAATTGTAGCACTATCTACTCCCGGAATAATCGTAGATCCAGCAACAGAAATACCTAATAGCACACTTTGAAAAATATTAGGATTCTTAACAAGTGGAAACAAGTTTTTATTGAAACCAAATAGTAATACGCCCACCAAAAAGGCAATGAGTATTATAAAATAATACTGATTTTTATATCCTTCTTTTTTAACTTCTTGGTAAAACAAGGGTATGGTTCCTATCACAAGTCCCAAAAAAGTAAATCTTGTGTATAATTCATAATTAACTAATAGGAAATCAACAACTTTACTAAACAATAATATCCCTACACCAAACCCCATAAATAAAGGCACCAAAAATACTACATTCTTTTTGAAATCCTTGAAAATAGTTCCTATGGATTCTATTGTCTTCTCATAAAGGCCAAAGATTACCAACATGATACTACCACTTAATCCCGGCGCAATCCCACCAATACCAACTAAAATACCTTTTAAAAATCTGTTCATCTTACAACCTCATTTTCACTACATTCCATCATTTTATCTAAAAACTTTTCTATTATAAATGAACCTTAATTGCTTCTACAATAGAATTTGCATCTAATCCATATTTTTCAAATAACAGTTCTGCTTTGCCACTTTCACCAAAAGTATCTTGCACACCAATCATAACTAATTTTTGAGGATACTTTTTCACAAGCACTTCACTAATTGCACTACCCAATCCCCCAATAATTGTATGCTCTTCACAACTCACTAAAAAATCATGTGACTTTGCCAATTCAACAATCAAATCTTCATCTATTGGTTTAATTGTATGGATATTAACCAATGTTGGATTAATTCCCATTTCTTTTAATATCTCCATCGCTTTCAAAGACTCTTGAACCATTGATCCTGTCGCAAGGATAGCTAACTTACTACCCTTTTTGATAATACTACCTTTTCCAAAAATAAATTGATAAGAATCATGATTAATTGTTTCTACTGCAGCACGACCTAAACGAACATAAGCAGGTCCATCATGTTTTACTACATAGTTAATTACTGCCTCAGTTTCAATAGCATCTACTGGTTGTATCACTATCATCTCTGGTATGGCACGCATTAAAGCAATATCTTCAATTGCTTGATGACTTGCTCCATCTTCTCCAACTGAAAGCCCAGCGTGTGTAGCACAAATTTTCACATTCAATCGTGGATAACAAATTGAATTTCTCACCTGTTCAAAAGCTCTCCCACTGGCAAACATCGCAAAAGAACTCGCAAATACTACTTTATTACTAGCCGCAAGACCTGCTGCAACACTCATCATATTCTGTTCTGCAATTCCCATATTGAAATGGCGCTCTGGACACACTTTTTCTGCCATATTTGTGTTGGTTGATTTTGTTAAATCGGCATCAAGCACTACTACTTGAGGATGCTCTTGAATCACTCGAGCCAGTGCTGCCCCATAGGCAGCTCGTGTCGCAATTTTACTCATAGGAAGCTTCCTCCAATTCTAATAATGCTTGAGCAAGCTGTTCTTGATTTGGTGCCGTGCCGTGCCAAGCAGCATCATTTTCCATAAAACTAATCCCTTTTCCTTTTATTGTTTTCGCAATAATCATATTTGGCTTTCCATTTTTTTCTTTGACACTGTTTAATGCCTTCTCTATTTCTTTATAATCATGTCCATCAATATCCATAACATTCCATCCAAATGATTTAAACTTTTCATCAAGAGGGTACGGATTCATAACATCAACACATTTCCCATCAATCTGAAGGCCATTACTATCTAAGAAGACAATCAAATTATCCAATTTATAATGAGCAGCAGCCATTGCCGCTTCCCATACTTGTCCCTCTTCGCTTTCTCCATCCCCCATTAACACAAAAACACGATATGGATTTTGATCCAATTTATTTGCTAATGCCATTCCTACTGCTGCAGATATTCCTTGACCTAAAGAACCAGTAGACATATCCACCCCAATCTGATGTTTCATACTAGGATGCCCTTGTAGGGATGAATTAATCATCCTGAACCCCAATAAATCCTCTTCTTTAATAAATCCTTTTTCTGAAAGAATTGCATATAAAAGAGGAGATGCATGTCCTTTTGATAAAACAAAACGATCTCTTTGGTTACTCTCTACATTTTTAGCTGTAATATCCATTTCATTAAAATAAAGCCATGTTCCAATTTCAACTGCGGATAGGGAGCCACCCGGATGTCCACTACTAGCTTTTGCTATCATTTTCAAAATATTTTTTCGAATATTAACAGCATATTTATTCAGTTTTTTTATTTCAACCACTTCATTCTTCATCCTCTCTACACTAATATATAATAATAGTTCTCGCTTTTAAAAAGGAAAAGCAGTATTTCACTGCTTTTATTCTAATTCTATATGATTATCTAGTAAATATATCGTTCCATATAAGAATAAGAAAAATAAGCCTGCATGAATTAATAAATTCAACAAATAATAGTTTTGTAATGCAGAAGAATCTCCATATAGTACAGAATTTCCAATCATATAAACAAGATGTGACCCAAATATTCCTTCATAAACCATATTTAAAATATTACTAAGAATAATGCCAAATGCGACATAAGCAATCACCGCAATCAACGTTCTTTTACTACGAGTGATTTTAGTATTCGTCAAACTGATAAAGAACCAGATTACTGCAATATTGAAAATAACACCTACTAATGAATCGAGAAAGATAAGCAAAGATGTAAAATCTGTAAAAATGTTTCCAATAACTTCAAATATTCCTGACATCAAATCCCCTAAATTAACACCTGCTGATACCCCTATTAGAAAAACCATCATTACCATAGCCGCAATAATCAAAACCAACCATATCAATTGCACAATCAACTTACTAACTACCAATTGAAAAGATGTTACTGGTAATGTTAGCGCCAGATATCCTTCTTTTGAATACACTCTTTTTGTAAAAGAAGTTACAATATTGTTGATAAATAAAATGACTACGGCAAATAGTGCAATCATCCATAATATTGGCAATAAAAATCTACCTGGTACCTCTCCCAAACTATTATTTCCACTTAAAAATACTAATACCCCTATAATTACACTTCCCAATAAAACAACACCAATTTTTTGGTTGCTTGATTTAAATTCCATTTTAATTAATTGTTTCATCATCTGCGGAATACCTCCAAAAATAACCCATCAACGGTTTTTCCTTCATTACGAATACTTTCCGTATCTCTATGTAACGCAACTTCTCCATCTCGTAAGAAAACAACTTCATCAAATACTCTTTCAATATCATGAATTAAATGAGTCGAGACAATCAATAAAGAATCCTCGTTATAATTTTCTAAAATTGTATCCAAAATATACTCACGAGCTACCGGATCAACTCCACCAATTGGCTCATCTAAAATATAAATCTTAGCTTTACGAGACATTACCAACGCTAATTGCAATTTTTCCTTTGTACCTTTTGATAATGATTTAATCGTATCTCTCATATCTATTTTCATCGACTTTAACATAGATAACAATTTTTCTTCATTTAAATCAACATAAAATTCTTTAAAAACGGCAACTGCATCTTTTACTTTCATCCAATCTGCTAAATAAGTAGTGTCTGGTAAATAAGAAACAATTGACTTTGTATAAGCCCCTACTGACCTACCATCAATAGCTACTTTTCCACTATAATCTTTCAATAAGCCATTCAAAATTTTTATTAATGTTGTTTTTCCTGAAGCATTCGGTCCTAAAAGACCTATTATTTTTCCTGCACGCAATTCTAAATTTACATCTTCTAATGCTTGCTTACGCCCATATGACTTCGTTAAGCCAGCTACTTCAATTAATACTTTACTTTCCATTTTTACCTCTCAAAATAGTCTTCCTCATTACTCTTCTTTTTCTTTTTGTTTATATTGGATAAAGTAATCCTACTGTAAATAAGAAGAATTACAGCTAAAATAACGATACCCATTACCATACTAAATCCAATTTGTAATATTGATTCAATATTTGGATTTCCTGTTAAAATATAACTCGCCTCAGTAGGGATGCGCATTTCAAATAAAGCAAAACAAGAAAACAGAGCAAAAGTAACAATTTTAAATCTGTTATTACTCATTTGACACCTCCTTACTTTTCGCCAGTTAATATTATGATAATACCATAAATTAGTGAGAATATAAAGGAAGATTTAATGAAGATTCTTTCACTTTTTCTTAATGTTTTAACAAAAGAAATTTTTTTTAATTCTCTTTTATAATTTCAGCTGTTTTCGGATAATGGTTCAATATTTCACAACCATCTCTAGTCACAATTACCAAGTCCTCGATTCGAACTCCTCCCACTTTCGGAAGGTAAATTCCCGGTTCAATAGAAAAATACATTCCTTCTTCTACAATTGTATTATTAGTTCCATTCTTAGCCTCTTGACGCCAAAACTTATTGATTGGTAGTGCTTGTTATAACGGAGAATTATTTGAATCCCTTAGATATTTTTGAATTTTCTTTATTCTCATTACCGCTTCTCCTCTAAAGCTAATAAAACTTTTAAATTCGATTACATAAAATAAAAAACGGAATTTCAATTCCGTTTCTTAATTCTACTACTTTGTATTACAAGTTATTCCAGCTGCCTTTTGATTATCAAGTGTTTGTTCTAAACTAATGTAATCAATATTAGCATCTCCATATCCTAATATGCCTAATGAAATTAAATCGCTATTTGACGTTTTATTGAAATCTATATTGATTGTTTCTACTAATTTGCCATCCACATAAGTATATGAGTATGTCATACCAGTAATTGCATTATACTTATCAGCATATGCATCCGCATATTCAGAAATCTCTTCGTCAGTATACCCATCAATTGTTGTAGTTACTACTGATACCATTCTTTCAATCTTATCTTTCTTTGAGAAATATGAAACCTCTGCTGACATATCACCAAACGCCTGCTGACATACTGTTTCTACCTCTTTTGTTGTTCCACAAGCAACTAAGCTTGCTAATAATACAAATAAAGTTATTATTTTTTTCATCTTCTTGTTTTCCTTCCTAAAACTACCATATCTTACCATAAGTCACAAATTTAGTCTACTACTTTTTTTACATCTCTATTTCAGCATTTTCAAAAAGGAGTTTTTCCGCTTTTTATAAATTTACAACGGTAAATCTTTTTTCAAAAATTTTGCTATGCCAATAATGTAAAGAGGAAACCCAACCATAAGAAGCGTTACCATATGCCAAATAACACTCTCACCATTAATAACTGCTGAAATGTCAAATAGTGTTTGCAAAGTAAAGTATTTACAAACTTCAATACTTTCTATTCCTGAAAACATATTCAAAACGAAGAACATACCCAGTATCGTTGACGAAAGTCCCAACATATATCTACTTTTATTAAACCAACACCCTATACAAAAAGCGATACCACCTATGGCAAAGGAATATACTAGCCACAAGACAATTATTATCCACCACTTTAGATGATCAAATTCAATGCTTTGCATCAATGCCGAAAGTGTTCCACTTACACCAACAAGTAAACATATTGAGGAAAGCAGGACAATATAAACCAAAGCTTTTGAAAGCAATATTTTAAGTCTTGTTGTTGGTGTATTCAATGTAATTGCTAAAGTGCCTCTGTCCACTTCACTTGTAATAAAAACATTCGTAAACAATATTACACAAACTGTTATAAAGGTGATTCCATTGGCAGCAAGCCCATTTTCTGCAAACATGCTTAGTAGCTGTATATCTTCAATTTCCATTATGGAACTAAACGCAAACATATTTACAGATATAATAACAATAGAAATTACCCACCAGAGCCAAACACTTTTAAAACTCTGTTTCATTATTTGATAAGAAAAAAGTTTTTTCATCTGGCTTCCTCCTTTTTATAGTAATTCATAAAATATTTTTCAAGAGAAAATTTTGTAAGAACATACTCTGGCTTATTCTTTTCAATATCCTTCATATCAACTTCCTCAATAATTTTTCCTTGCTTAATAATTATAACTCTGTCACATGTCTTCTCTACTTCATTAAAGATATGGCTGCTTAATAAAATCGTCTTCCCTCGCTCTTTTTCTTTCAATATTAAATCACAGAATTTTTCTTGCATAAGTGGATCTAGTCCACTTGTTGGCTCATCCAGTAAAATTATTTCTGAATCGTGCATAAAAGCAAGAACAAGAGCAATTTTTTGCTTCATACCTTTACTCATTCTTTTTATTTTATTTCTTGGATTTATATCAAAATATTCACAAAGTTCATTCGCACGCGCTAATGTGCATCCACGCATTTTTGCAATTTGCTCAATTAATTCCTGACCATTCATATTATCAGGCAAAGCAATTTCTCCTGCAACATAACCAACATACTTTTGTATTTCACTTGGATTTTTATAACAATCCATTTCTAAAATATTACAACTACCCTTTTCCGCTTTGATAAACCCAACCAAATGCCTCATAGTTGTTGTCTTACCTGCACCATTAGGACCAAGGAAACCAAGAATTTCTCCTTTTTTCACACAGAATGTGATATCAAATACACCTTGATTTTTACCATAATCTTTTGTTAAGTTTTTAATGGAAATAACATTTTCTTCACCATTCATACATATATACTCCTTCTTACCTATATAATTAACATTATTACTAATAAGGTAATTCCTGCACCCATAAGGAAATAACCACACAATTTCATCATTTTTTTAAATATCACTTCATCTTTTGGTGCTGGATATATAAGTTTTTTACCGCTTTCATAACTCATTTTCGGAAAATAATTCCCTAAAACACAAAACAATATTCCTACCATTAAACATGTATTTTTCCAAATATTAAAACCTTCATTTAAAGCGTATGAAACGGTCAAATAGTACACAAATAGTGTAACAAATGGAATAATCCATCCTGTGATTATCAATAATTTTGGAACATTACTCATGCCTTTACTTCTATATTGTATAACAATCAATACTACAAGCTGAACAAGCGTCATTGCTACAGGAAACCAAAATAATACAAATCTTTTTGGCACATAAATACTCAAGTAACTCTTCCAACCAAAACTAATACGCATCATATCAGGTAATTTGTTATATAAAATAATTCCTATAACGATTGGTAATAAACACATACAAATTTTTATTATTGCATTACTTTTTTTCATTTTCATCTCCTTTAAAATCGTATATCCAAACCAACAACTCTTCAAAAACCGAAACATTTAGTTCATAGTATATGAAATTTTTGTATTTACTTTCTGTTATCAGATTTGCTTTTTTTAGCTGTGATAAATGATACGATACCGTAGCATTCGTTAAATTAAATTCTTTTGAAATCTCTCCTGCTGACTTCTTTCCTTGTTTTAGCATTTCGAGGATATCCCGCCTAACTGGATCTGTTATTGCTTTTAATGTTTCAGATATTCCCAAAGAGAATCACCTCGCAATCTATTTAGAAATATTTCTAAATAGATTCTATAATACTATCATTGCCTTGTCAATAAGCATCCAAAAAATTATGAAAGCAATATTCACTCCATGTTCATCAACAGCTCTACTAAATACATAACAGTATCTTCATTTACATTGAATTCCCGTGATAGCGATACACTTATCTCTCCTCCGCATCTTCTGTTGTATATTGCTATTTTATACTGTCAACTTTCATTAAAAAACTGAACCTCATTTCTTGGTTGCCCAAGTTTTGAGGTTCAGTTCAAAGTAATATGTTATTTTTCAAATGACTAATAAAAGTGAGCTACTATTTATTCATCAATAATATTTTGTCCAGCAATACGACCCATTGTAATTACATCAGTAATTGCATTACCACCCAGACGGTTTGATCCATGAATACCACCAGTAACTTCACCAGCAGCATATAATCCTTCAATAATGTTTCCATCCGTATCGATTACTTGTGCCTTTTCGTTAATTTCAATTCCACCCATTGTGTGATGAACTGATGGAGAAGTAAGACCTGCCCAATATGGAGGTTCATCTATTTTGTTACTATAAATTGTTCTACCAAAAGGATCTCTTCCTGTTTCGACAGAAGTGTTAAATGCATCAATAGTCGCTTGTAAATTTTCTTCTGGAACACCAATCATTTCTGCTAACTCTTTAATTGAATTAGCTTTAAAGAGGGATCCACTCTCGATTTTAGCAGTAACATTACTTCCAAGTACAGCAACGATATTATTTTCATCAATAACATCTCTATCATTAACGATATAGAAGTTACTGTTAGTTTGTTTGAGCGCTGCATCAGACAATACATCACGTCGCTCATCTTCGGCAACAAATCTTAAACCTTCTTGGTTGACATATATTTGATCATCAATATATGGCGTAACAACTCCACCATAATAGGTAGGAATCATTTGTATCCACTCCATGCCAATAAGATTAGCCCCAACATTTTGTGCCATGATAATTCCATCACCAGTAGCACTTGGAACATTGGTTGTTGTTACTGATTCATCAAGATTTTCCCAATGCTTGTTATATTCCATTCTCATCTCAACATTAGCACCAAATCCTCCAGTAGCAATAATAACTCCCTTTGTGGCATAAACTTCAAATGGTTGTCCATTAAGTTTAGTTCCTCTAACACCAATCGCTCTACCATTTTCCATAATGATTTCTTCCGCTTTGGCTTCAAGTAGAATTTCTGCTCCATTTTCAATTGCATAATTAATTTGAGGCATTACAAAGTCTGCACCTGCTTGTCCATAAGTATATGTTGGCGTATGACTACGCTTCCAAGTGGCTCCAACAGCGGCACTTATTTCATTTCTCCAAATGGTACCTAATTCAGTTAAGAAATGAACAGAATCTAAAGCATTATCGCCATATACATCAATAAGATCAGTATTAGCAAGATAATCACCATCAATATAAGTTTGCAATTTGTGTAGAGATGGGGAATCAAATAGATAAGTAGAGTTTGCCTTTTTATAAGCATCTAGCTCTGCTTTTAAAGTATCTTGCCATCTTTTCATAGCGTCATTTTTAGCTGGCAACGCCAGTATCGCTTCAATTCTTTGCATTTCTAAATCATTCATTTCAATATTTTTTTGCATTTCGTAATCTGCAGCATTCATTGCACTACCAGCTGCAATAGTGTTCCCACCAAGAGATGCTGTTTTTTCAATAATTACAACTTCAAAATCACCCCTAAGAACTTCAACAGCAGCACTCATTCCAGCACCACCTCCACCAATAATAACTACATCAGTAGTTAAGACTAACAGTTCTTTAGGTGAATTATCAACAACTGCTTTCGATATTTCCTCCTCAGTCAGCCCAGCAGAAAGAAGTGCTTCTTTTGCTGCAGCTAAGACTGCAGTACTTGTGATGGTCGCACCAGAAATAACATCAATATTGATAGTTTGATGCTCCACAATTGTTTCAGGTATTTTTGTTAAAGCGGGACTACCAATTCCAGTTGTTTCATTTTCACCAGTAGCAACGACAGAAACAATGTTCTTCCCTTTAACCGTTACAGTGACTTCAACAATACCACCATATCCTTCAGCAGTGGCTGTTTTAGTGACTTCTTTAGCACAACCAGTCACTGTCATCATTAAACAGAACATGATAATAGTAGTAGTAATAAGTTTTTTCATAATGAATCATTCCTCCTATACGTTTATCTTATCAAAAAAAAATAAAATTTGAAAGTAATATTGCAATAAATTGTGATTTTTTTAACAATATAAAAATATGGATATAGAGCGGGGAAGTTCAAAGAAAATGTTACAAAATATTAAAGAGAATTCAAATTAAAAAAATGGCTTCCTTCCGTTTTCTTGAAGTTTGTATTTAGCATACATTCTTCTTTCTAACTTTTAGAATCCATTTCATTCTATTTTGGAGCAGGTGAGGAGAATCGAACTCCCGTATCAACCTTGGCAAGGTCGTGTTCTACCATTGAACTACACCTGCACATTCTTTAAATAAATGGCGGTCCAGACGGGAGTCGAACCCGCGATCTCCTCCGTGACAGGGAGGCATGTTAACCACTACACCACTGGACCATAATTTGCCTTTTTGGCGGAAAAGGAGGGATTTGAACCCTCGCGCCAGTTACCCGACCTATACCCTTAGCAGGGGCACCTCTTCAACCACTTGAGTACTTTTCCAACTCTTTATATAGCGCTTTACTATCTTATCATAATCACCTATACTTGACAAGTATTTTTCATCAAAAAATAGATAGAAAAAAGAGCTTTCGCTCTTTATTTTATTGCTGTTTCTAATGCAATTTCCATCATTTTAGTAAAAGAGTTTTGTCTTTCCTCTGCCGTAGTGTAAACATGGGACACCAAAGAATCAGAAACAGTCAAAATACAAGCCGCTTTCTTCCCTAATACCGCAGCATTATGGAACAATGCAAATGATTCCATTTCAACTGTAACACAAGCATGATCTTTATGTAATTTCTCCCAATAGTTAGGCGCATCTTGCTTATAAAAAACATCACTTGAATGCGTAGTTCCTCTTGTTACAGGAATATTTAATCCTCCTGCTACTGCCACAATTTTATCTGTTACTTCTTTTGAAGGATAGGTTGTATCTTTATCATATCCGCTTTGAACCTTTGCATAACTTGATTCACTCCACGCTGCATCTACCACGAATACATCATATACTTCTATCTCATCTGTATACGCTCCTGCTGAACCAATACGAATAATAGTCTCTACATCATATTGCGTATATAGTTCATAAGAGTAAATTCCAATACTAGGCATTCCCATTCCACTACCCATTACGCTTACTTCTTTTCCTTTATATGTTCCTGTATATCCGAACATATTTCTAACATCATTGAATTGAACTGGATTTTCTAAATAAGTTTCTGCAATAAATTTTGCTCTTAATGGATCTCCTGGCATTAAAACTACTTTTGCTATTTGTCCTTTTTCTGCTTTATTGTGTGCTGTTCCCATATATCATTCTCCTTCTATTTTTATAAATTTATTATAGCATATTCTAAATTGCAATTCCTAATAAACCAATACAAAGAGTAAAGTAAATAATCAATGCAAAGGCATCTACTAAAGAAGTAAGCAGTGGTCCAGCCATTGCTGCAGGGTCTTGTTTCAATACCACTGCAAGTAATGGCAATAATGCTCCAAACACATTGGAAAATAATACTGATACAATCAAACTAAGTGATACAACCAAAGCAATATCTAATCCTACACTCGGTGGCAAAATCATAATACGCAATATAGAAACACCAAATAAGACTATCCCCAATAACAAAGAAGTATGCGTTTCTATTTTAATTACTTTCCATATATCCTTAATAGAAATTTCCTTCAAAGATATCTCACGAATTACCATAACTGAAGATTGACTGCCTGCATTTCCTGCTGTTCCCATAATCATTGGAATGAATGCTGCTAAAGCCGGTATTGTTGCTAAGGCTTCTTCATATCCTGCTAGAATATGCTCTGCAAGCGTAGAAGAAATCATAAGAATCAATAACCAAAAAACTCTTGATTTTACCATCCCCATAACAGAAGCCTGTAAATAAGAATCCTCTATTGGTCGGATTGCCGCCATTTTATGAATATCTTCTGTTACTTCTTCTTCTAGTACATCCATAATATCATCTACTGTAATAATTCCAATAAATCTTTGTGCCTCATTGATAACTGGAATTACCAATAAATCATAATGTTGCATTTGCTGAGCAACTAATTCTTGATCATCATGTGTTTTAACTGCAACAAAGTCCATTTCCATGTATTCATCAATCAAATCATCTGCCTCTTGAAATAAAATACTCTTTAACGCTACTAAACCTACCAAACGACGTTCCCCATCTACCACATAACAATCATTGATGGTTTCTGCAATTTTACCTTGGCTTTTAATTTTTTTAATTGCTTGAGCAATGGTATCACCCTTTTTTAACTCCACAAAATCTGTAGACATAATTGAGCCTGCCGTATTTTCAGGATAACTCAATAACAAATTGATTTCTTTTCGTTGTTCAGCCGTTGCAGAAATAAGCACTTTCTTTACTAAGTTAGCTGGCATTTCTTCAATAAATTCAGCTATATCATCTGAAAATAAGTTATCAAGAATATCTTGAATTTCATGACTTGCAAAACTTTCAATCAATGTTTCTTGATGTTCACTATCAAAATAAGAAAACAGAATCCCTGTTATTTCGTTCCTCAAAATCTTAAAAAGAAACAGTAAATCTTGTAAAGATAACTCCTGAACCAATTCTGCAAGGTCAACAATATTGAAGTCATCAAATATTTCTCGTAAACGCTTTATTTGCTTGTTACTAATCATTTCTTGAAGTAACTCCACTGTAATTTCCATTTGAAGACCTCCTTTACATTCCTAGTATCATTATTGCCAAAGAAAAATAAATCAATAATGATAACGAATCACAAACTGTAGTAATAATAGGTGATGCCATAGATGCTGGATCCTGTTTTAACAAAATCGCAATCAAAGGCAAAACGCCCCCAACTAATTTAGCAATTACGGTAAGAATAAACATCGTAAGAGAAACAACCAATGCCATAGCAAACCCCGCACTATCTACAAATAGTATCATTCTTGCCATGTTTACTAAAAACAAACAAAGTCCACATATCGTTGCCACAGCAAACTCTTTCCATACGACTTTAAAGAAATCCTTAATTGTTAAGTCATCCACTACAATACCACGAACAACCATTGCCAAGGCTTGTGAGCCTGCATCTCCTGTTGTATCCATCAACATAGGAAGAAATGCCAATAAGGCTGGATAAACTGCCAAAAGTTCTTGATGACTTGTAATAATCATACTACTCAATGCATAGGTAACCATTAAAATTAACAACCATGTAATACGGCTCTTAAAGATAACGCCTACTCTTGTATCTAAATATCTAGTTTCGATAGGTGTGATTGCTCCCATTTTTTGAATATCTTCGGTTGCTTCATCCTGAATAATATCAATAATATCATCCGCAGTAATCATTCCAACTAAACGATTACTGGTATCTAGTACTGGCAATACGGTAATATCATACTTCCTCATGATGGAAGAAGCTTCTTCTTGGTCATCATTTGTCTTTACACTAATCACATCCATGTGCATTAAATCATCCATAACGCTATCTTCTGGTGCAAATAAAATATCCCTTAAAGAAACAATCCCAATTAAGCAACCATTCAAATCCACTACAAAGCAATAATCTACTTGCTCTGCTTTGCCTCCACTTTTCTTAATCTCGCTCATTGCCTCCATCACAGTATGCTCTTCCTTCAGCTCTACATAATTAGTTGTCATGATGGAACCCGCCGTATTATCAGGATAACTTAATAATTGATTGATTACTGCTCTTTGTTGATTAGAAGCATGCTTCAAAATATCCTTTACCATATTGGCAGGTAACTCTTCTAAGAAATCTACAATATCATCTGTATAGGTATTATGTAATATTTCCTTAATTTGATCTCCAGTTAAAACACTGATTAAACGTTGTTGCTTACTGGCAGGCAAATACGCAAATATTTCCCCGGTTATGTTTTTATTCAATACTTTAAATATAAATAACGCTTCCTCAATCGTAAGTTCTCCCACAATTTCCGCTAAATTAACAATATTGTATTCTTCAAACACTTCTTTTAACGCTTTTATTTGTTTACTATGAATTAATTCTTGAATTATCTCTTGTGTTATTTCAATATATTCCATGACCCTTCTCCTTCCCATAAACGATGAGAATCCCATCTCCAACATCCTCATAATACTCTGATTTTAATTCTTCATTTTCCTCAATAAACTCACGAAATTCTTTAATCTTTCGTATTAATTGTTTCGTGTTTCTATTCTGTGTTGCGTTTGGACTACGAACCAAACCATGGAACTCCATATTATCAAAAAAACAAGCACCACCAGCTTTCAAATATGGATAATACTTTTCAAAAAACCCGTGATATTGTGACTTTGCTGCATCAATAAATATGAAATCGAATTGTTGATCTATTTGGTATTCATAAGCATCTACATTTAGGACACATATTCGATGATCTAATTTCATTTCTTGAATATTTTTTTGTGCGAGCTGAAATAATTCCGTATTTCTTTCAAGTGTTATAACATGATTTTCATCATCAGCTAACGCCATTTGAATTGCCGAATATCCAATTGCTGACCCAATTTCCAAAATGTGATGATAGCGATTTTCAGTAATAAAATCAACAAGAAAATTCATGCCTTCTTGTTGCATGATTGGAACTTTATGCTCTACTGCATACTGCATCATATCTTGAATCTTGCTCATTTTATCACCTGTTTTATTATAGCATAGTACTAGATTTAACTCTAAGTACTTTGCGCATAAAAAAATGCACTTTTGTGCATCCTTTTATACAAATTCTATGATTGCCATTGGTGCATTATCACCACGGCGTGTTCTTGTTTTCATTACACGAGTATATCCACCGTTGCGATCTGCATATTTTGGTCCAATTTCATCAAATAATTTTTGAACTGCTGTTTGTCCAGTTTCTTCGTTTACCACAACATCTCTTACATAAGAAGCCGCTTGACGGCGCGCATGTAAGTCACCTTTTTTTGCAAGTGTAATCAATTTCTCAACAACGGAACGAAGCTCTTTCGCTTTCATTTCTGTTGTTTCCATTGTTCCATTTGCAATCATACTTGTTGCCATATTGCGAAGAAGTGCCTTACGATGATCAGCAGTACGTCCTAATTTACGATTCCACATGGTAATAATTCTCCTTCATCCTAATCATTGGACTTGAAGCTAAGTTCAAGTTCATAAATTTTTTCTTTTACTTCTTTTAAAGACTTCTTACCAAGATTGCGAACTCTCATTAATTCATCTTCTGTTTTCTGAATTAATTCATCCACAGTTTGAATTCCAGCACGTTTTAAACAGTTATAAGAACGAACAGATAAATCCAAATCTTCAATCATCATTACAAGACCTCTATTGTGAAGTTCTCCACTCGCCTCTTTTAGTAAAGAATCCATTTCTGTAACTGTTTCATTGATATTCACAAACAATTCTAAATGATCCATCAAAATTTTAGAGCCTAATGCAATCGAAGTTTGTGGCGTAATAGAACCATCCGTCCAAATTTCTAATGTTAAACTATCAAATTTTGCATCTTGACCTACACGAGTTGGCTCTACTTCATAAGAAACTCTTTCAACAGGTGTATAGATAGAATCCGTATAAATCGTCCCAATCCCTTGAGATGATCCTTGGTGTAAACTCTTGTTTTCGTCCGCAGAAACATATCCACGTCCGTTTTTTACTTTAAGTTCCATTTCTAATTCCCCACCTTCTTCAAGATGAGCAATTTCTAAGTCTTTATTTAATATTTCTACTTCCGAAGAACACTCAATATCCCCAGCAGTAATCACTTGATGACCTTTTTTTGCGATACGAAGAGTATATACTTCATCATCACTAATCGTCATTACAAGTTCTTTTAAATTCAGGATGATTGAAGTAACATCTTCAACTACTCCCGGGATAGAAGTAAATTCATGATAAACGCCTTCTATCTTGATAGAATAAACTGCTGCACCAGGTAATGAGGAGATTAGTACTCGTCTAAGTGCATTACCAATTGTAGTGCCAAATCCTCTTTCAAGAGGTTCAACAACAAACTTTCCGTAATGATTTGATTCGACATACTCTTTTACTTCGAAATTCGCACGTTCAAATTTTTGCATGACTTTCCTCCTCGCTTAATTTTCTAACCACGTGGCCGTTTTGGTGGACGGCATCCATTATGTGGTATTGGTGTAACATCATTAATCGCAGAAATTTCTAATCCTGCAGTTTGAAGTGAACGAACTGCTGCTTCACGCCCGGGACCCGGTCCCTTCACGTTAACTTCAATTGATTTCATTCCTTGATCCACTGCAGCTTTTGCTGCTGCTTCTCCTGCTAATTGTGCAACAAATGGTGTAGATTTACGAGAACCCTTGTATCCAAGTGCTCCTCCACTAGACCATGCAATTGCATTACCACCTTCGTCCGTGATAGTAACGATGGTGTTATTAAATGTTGAATGAATGTGTGCCACACCCTTAGCAACATTTTTCTTGACACGACGCTTACGTGATCCTTTTTGCTTAGCCATGTTTTACCTCCTATCGTTACTTTCTCTTGTTTGCCACAACACGACGTGGTCCTTTACGCGTACGCGCATTTGTACGGGTTCTTTGCCCACGTACTGGTAACCCACGACGATGACGAATTCCTCTATAACATCCAATTTCCATTAAACGTTTGATGTTTAGAGATACTTCTCGACGTAAATCACCTTCTACTTTGATCTTATCAATTTCACTACGAATAGCATTAACTTGATCATCGGTTAAATCTTTTGATCTGACATCTTCATTAATACCAGAATTTTTTAAAATCTTTTCAGCCGTTGGTCGACCGATACCATAAATATACGTAAGTGCGACTATAATACGCTTATCGCGTGGTAAGTCGACTCCTGCAATACGAGCCATTTTTGTTTCCTCCTATCCTTGTCTTTGCTTGTGCTTAGGGTTATCACAAATCACCATTACGCGTCCTTTACGCCTAATGATACGGCATTTATCGCAAATTGGTTTGACTGATGGTCTTACTTTCATGCGTTCCTCCCTAGACTTATTTGTGTCTAAATGTTATACGCCCACGTGTTAAATCATACGGTGAAATTTCCACGGTGACGCGGTCACCTGGTAAAATGCGAATGTAATGCATGCGGATTTTACCAGAAACGTGGGCTAAAATTACGTGTCCGTTAGGTAATTTCACTTTAAACATGGCATTCGGTAACGTTTCTTCGATGATACCTTCAACCTCAATGACATCTTGTTTACCCATTAATTGAATGATCCTCCTCCATATTTCTAGTTAGGATTTCATAACCATCCTTTGTAACTAGGACGGTATGTTCAAAGTGCGCTGATAATGAACCATCTTTTGTTACAACAGTCCAATTATTTTCTAACACTTTGGTAAATGGTTTACCGATATGAACCATTGGCTCTATCGCCAAAGTCATTCCTTCTTTTAATAGAACCCCTAATCCTGCTGTACCAAAATTGGGAATGATAGGTTCTTCATGAACACTGCTTCCAATGCCATGACCGGTATAATCAGCTGGTACACTGAATCCAAAAGAGAATACATATTCTCCAATGGCATGACTTACGTCACCCAAGCGATTTCCAGCTTTCACTTGCGCCAAGCCTACAAATAGTGCATCCTTGGTAACTTGCAATAGTTTTTGTGCTGATGCATCAATTTCTCCCACTGCATAAGTCCAAGCACTATCACCATGATAGCCTTGATAACAAGCTCCAATATCAATTGAGATGATATCGCCATTTTTCAACACTGTTTTTCCGGGAATTCCATGGACAAGTTCATTGTTGATTGACATACAAGACGCATTTGGAAACCCATATAATCCTTTAAAGGAAGGCAGGGCTCCTTGACTACGAATTGTGTCTTCAATAAGCTTATCCAACATTAATGTTGTGGTTCCCGGACGAATCATTTTTTTAACTTCTTCATGCGCTAAAGCAGTGATTCTTCCAGCCTCTTTCATTAATAAGAGTTCTCTAGGAGATTTTGTGCTAATCATAAATCTCTTCCAGTGTTGCATTGATATCTTGCCATACGGTATCTACACTACGCGAAGCATCGATATCAATAACTAATCCTCTTTCACGATAATAATCCAATACTGGTTTTGTAAGCAATACATGTTCTTTCAAACGAACCGCTAATTGTTCCACAGTATCATCACTTCGGTGAACGAGTTCTCCATCACAACGATCACAAACTCCTTTTACAATGCTTGGAGAGTGTTCAATGTGATAGATGGCACCACAGTCCTCACAGACTCTACGACCTGTAATTCTGGATGTCAATATATCTAGTTCAACAGTAAGGTTAATCACTTTTTGAACTGGACGACTAATTCCGGCAGCAATATTTTCAAATGCTTGCGCTTGGTTTAGTGTTCTTGGATATCCATCTAATAAATATCCAATTTTACAATCTTCTTGATCCAATCGCTCTTTCATCATAGCGATTGTAATTTCATCAGGAACTAAATGACCTTCATCAATATATACCATTGCTTGTTTCCCAAGCTCTGTTTGTTCTTTCATTGCCTGACGAAATAAATCACCGGTAGAGATATGTGGGACATGATACACTTCAGCAATTTTCTTGCTCATAGTGCCTTTCCCACTACCTGCTACACCCATAATTAACAAATTCATGGACTACTTCTTATTGACAAACCCATGATAGGTTCTTTGAGTCAATTTCCCTTCTAATTCTTTCATGGTTTCAAGTGCTACCCCAACAACAATAATAACTCCTGTTCCTCCAAGTGCCACAGTTTCAGGCAAATTAGGAAATATCAGTGTCATTAGTGGTGGTAAAGCAGCAATAAATGTTATAAACATAGCACCTAATACAGTAATACGATTTAAAATCGTAGAAATATACTTTTGTGTATCTTTACCCGGTCGAACGCCCACAACATAAGAACCATTCTTATTTAAATTCTCTGCCATTTTTTCAGGATCAACTTGTAAATTTGTATAGAAGAATGTAAATATTACAATCAATAACAAATAAATACATAGACCCAATGGTTTTTGAAAGTTCAGAATATCCTGTATCAATACTGTAAATGAATTTGGTCTAAAGAAACTCATAATTGTTCTTGGTGCAGTCATAATCGCATTTGCAAAAATTACTGGCATAACACTTGCAGAGTTTATCTTTAATGGAATAAACGTCATATCATTTGCTTTTCTTCCCACACTACTTGAAGTGTATTGGATCGGAATTTTTCTAGTAGCTTGCGTCATATAAATAACTAAGATAATAATCAATAAGTACACAAGAATATATCCAACAAATCCAAGCATTCCCATTGTATTATTTACACTTTCTGATGCAATAAGTGATTGATAAATACTATAGAATTGTGCAGGAATTCCACTTACAATTCCTGTAAATATCAAGACAGATATTCCATTTCCAATTCCTTTCATGGAAATTCGATCCCCTAACCAACAAAGGAACATTGTTCCAGCAGTTAAAACAACCGCAACATACATATAAATTACAATAGGATTACTATTGTTCAAACGCACAATAGAATACCCAATATCAAATGCATATGTCATTGTAAATGCTTGAATAAAAGATAATACAACACCTAAATAACGTGTAATTTTATCTAATTGTTTCTTCCCATGCTCACCAGATTTAGCTAGTTCACTAAGAGAAGGAATGATATCCATAGAAAGCATTTGTACAACAATACTCGCTGTAATATAAGGTCCAACCCCTAATGCAAAAATAGAAAATCGTTGTAGCTGTCCCCCACCTAACATATTAATTAATGCTAGTACATTATTTTCTCCAAGACCTGCCATTAATTTAACAGAATCTATTCTAGGAGCAGGAATTGCTGAACCTAAACGATAAATAAATAAAATTGCTAGCGTAAAGAAAATTCGACCTCGAATTTCCTTATTTTTAAACATGTTAGTAAATACGCGAAGCATGTTAAATCACCTCAACTGTTCCGCCTGCTTTTTCAATTGCAGCAATTGCAGTCTTAGAGAACTTATTCGCCTTCACAGTTAATTTCTTTTCTAATGTACCATTTCCAAGAATTTTGATACCATCTAATTCTTGTTTTACTAAACCAGCAGACTTTAATACTACTGGAGAAACTTCAACACCATCTTCAAAACGATTCAACATTTCAACATTCACAATTGCATATTCAACTCTTGTAAAATTAGTGAATCCTCTTTTGGGTATACGACGATAAAGTGGTGTTTGTCCACCCTCAAATCCTATTGCAACGCCTCCGCCGCTTCTAGCATTTTGTCCTTTATGCCCTTTTCCTGAAGTTTTACCTAATCCAGAACCATGCCCTCTACCTAAGCGCTTTACATTCGCTTTGCGGGCACCATCTACATATTTCAACTCATGTAATTTCATAATAGTGTCCCTCCTTAACGAATTTCCTCACGTTTTAAACCACGAAGACGAGCTACATCTTCAACAGTTTTCAAACGAGATAATGCTTCAAAAGTAGCACGCACCATATTAATTGGTGTACGTGATCCTAAACATTTTGATAATACATCATTCACCCCAGCAAGTTCTAATACAGCACGAACAGCACCACCAGCTATTACTCCAGTACCTTCACTAGCAGGTCTTAATAAGATTCTACCAGCGCCATATTTTCCAATTACTTGATGTGGCAATGTTGAATTATTAACAATTGGAACTTTAATTAAATTCTTTCTTGCATCTTCAACGGCTTTACGAATTGCATCTGGTACTTCATTTGCTTTTCCTGTACCAAATCCAACACGTCCTTTTTTATCACCAATAACTACGAGCGCTGCGAAGCGGAAACGACGTCCACCTTTAACTACTTTAGTTACGCGGTTGATGGTGACAACACGTTCTTCAAATTCTTTTTCACGCTTGTCGACTCTTCTTGGTCTACGATCCATGTCCTTCACACCTCCTAGAATTTCAGCCCAGCTTCTCTGGCAGCTTCTGCCAGTGCTTTGACTCTTCCATGATAAATATATCCGCCGCGATCAAACACGACTAATTCAATTTTAGCTTTTTTTGCACGCTTTGCGATTTCCTCACCAACAAGCTTAGCTGCTTCAACATTTCCCCCATTCGCAATTTTCATTTCAACACTATTTGCAGATACCAGTGTTTTTCCACTTATATCATCAATAATTTGAGCATGAATATTAGCATTAGAGCGAAACACATTTAAGCGTGGGCGGTCGTTAGTGCCACTGATTTTTCTACGAACACGACGATGTCTGCGCATTCTTTCTTGATTTTTAGCAATTTTCTTATACATGACCTTACTCCTTTCCCACTAAGACTTCGCAGCCGTTTTACCTTCTTTACGGCGGATATGTTCACCTTTATAGCGAATACCCTTACCTTTATAAGGTTCTGGCTTACGAGTTGCACGAATATTACTAGCCAATTCACCAACACGTTGTTTGTCAATTCCTGACACAATAATTTCTGTTGGTTGTGGCACTTCAACAGTTATTCCTTCTTCCACATCAAACTCAACTGGATGAGAGTATCCTACATTCAATGTAAGTTTTTTACCACTTACAGCAGCACGAAACCCAATCCCAACAAGCTCTAATGTCTTGCTGAACCCATCATTTACACCAACAATCATGTTGTTCAATAATGCACGAGTTGTTCCATGTAATTGTTTTATATGTTTTTGTTCATTTGGACGAGCAACTGTAAGTATTCCAGCATCCATCTTGATTTCAAGTTGAGGATGGAAATTACGTGATAGTGTCCCTTTAGGACCTTTTACAGTCACCTCATTCCCTGCTTCGATATTTACTTCAACACCCACAGGAATGGTAATCAGTTTATTTCCGATACGTGACATTTTTCTTTACCTCCTACCACACATAGGCAAGCACTTCGCCACCTACATGTTTTGCTCTAGCTTGCTTGTCTGTCATCAAACCAGTAGAAGTAGAGATAATTGCAATTCCCAATCCGTTCAATACTCTTGGAACTGAATCAACTTTTGCATATACTCTTAACCCCGGTTTTGAAATACGTTTCAAGCCACTAATAATTTTTGATTTGTTATCGCCATATCTTAACACAATAGTAATTGTTTTTTTCAAATCCCCAGAAACAACATAACTATCGATAAATCCTTCTTCTTTTAAGATACGAGCAATTTCTACTTTTACTTTGCTAGCTGGTACTTCTACAAAATCGTGACGAGCTTGTAAGCCGTTACGAATTCTAGTAAGCATATCAGCAATTGGATCTGTCATATTCATTTTGACTTCCTCCCTTAACTACCAACTTGCCTTCTTCACCCCAGGAATTTGACCTTTATAAGCCAATTCTCTGAAGCAAATACGACATAGTTTATATTTTCGTAATACTGAGTGTGGACGTCCACAACGTTCGCAACGAGTATATTCGCGAACTTTAAATTTCTGAGGACGTTTGCTTTTGTTAACTAATGCTTTTTTTGCCATTTTCTGTCCTCCTATTTCTTCACAAACGGCATGCCCATATTACTTAATAGGGCTAAACCTTCTTCGTCGCTATTTGCTGTTGTAACAATAACAACATCCATTCCACGAACTTTATTCACTTTATCATAATTGATTTCTGGGAAAATCAATTGTTCTTTAATTCCAAGCGTATAATTACCACGCCCATCAAATGATTCATTGCTAACACCTCTGAAGTCACGAACGCGTGGTAGAGATACATTGAATAACTTATCCAAGAACTCGTACATACGTTCACCTCTAAGTGTAACCTTACAACCAATTGGCATTCCTTCACGTAATTTGAAGTTCGCAATTGATTTTTTCGCTTTGGTAATAATCGGTTTTTGACCTGTAATTTCTGCTAATTCTGCAACGGAATCCTCCAAAGCTTTTGGATTCGCAATGGCATCACCAACACCAATATTAACTACTACTTTTTCAAGCTTAGGAGCTTCCATATTTGATGTGTAGCTAAATTGCTTCATTAATGCTGGAACAACATTCGTATTGTAATTCTCTAATAAACGATTCATTCAACTACCCTCCTTACTTAAGTACAGCGCCAGTTTTTTTATAAACGCGAACTTTCTTTCCTTTTTCTTCTTTTACACCAATTCGACTAACCTTTTTTGTTTTACTATCATAAACCATAACATTAGACACATGAATTGGCATTTCTTTTTCAATGATACCACCATCAGGATTTGCTTGAGATGGTTTTAAGTGTTTCTTTACCAAGTTAACACCTTCCACTACAACTTTGTCTTCCTTTGGTAATACTTTAATTACATCACCAATCGTTCCTTTGTCGTGTCCAGTGATTACTTTGACTTTATCGCCTTTTTTAATTTTCATCACAAACCTCCTATAACACTTCTGGAGCCAGAGAGACAATCTTCATGAAATCTTTATCACGAAGTTCTCTTGCCACAGGTCCAAAAATTCTTGTTCCTCTTGGGGTGTTATCTTCTTTGATTAATACAACAGCATTATCATCAAACTTGATATAAGAACCGTTATTACGACGAATCCCTTTTCTAGTTCTAACAATAACAGCTTTAACAACTTCACCTTTTTTCACGCCACCACCTGGAGTCGCTACTTTTACAGTACATACTACAATATCTCCAATATTAGATGAGCGTCTACGACTACCACCTAATCCACGAATCACTAATACTTCTTTCGCTCCTGAGTTATCTGCAACACGACATCTGGTCTCATTATGAATCATTTCATCTTCCTCCTTCTGCCCTAAATGACTACAGCTTTTTCAACAACATTCAGCAAACGGAATCTCTTTGTTGCTGATAATGGACGAGTTTCCATAATTTCAACAATATCTCCCATTTTTGCATCGTTGCTCTCATCATGAGCTGTAAATTTCTTTGAATATCTTACACGTTTTCCATATAAAGGGTGACGTTTTGAAGTAGAAACTTCGACAATGATTGTCTTATCGTTTTTATCCGATACCACTTTACCACGGTAAACTTTACGTTTTGATCGTTCCATAGTGCCCCTCCTTACTTCGCATCACTGAGTTCACGCTCAGTGATTACTGTTTTAATTCGTGCAATCGTTTTCTTTACTGTTTTCAAACGAGCTGTATTTGTTATTTGCCCTGTTGCTTGTTGAAAGCGCAAGTTGAATAGTTCTTCTTTTAATGAAATCACTTCTTTTTGAAGATCATTGTCATTCATATCACGAATATCTTTCATGTCCATGCTATTCTACCTCACCTTTCTTTGCAAATCGTGCTTTCACTGGTAGTTTGTGTGCTGCTAAACGAAATGCTTCTCTAGCAATTTCTTCACTAACTCCAGCAATTTCAAACATAACACGTCCCGGTTTTACTACTGCTACCCATCCTTCAGGTGCTCCTTTACCAGAACCCATCCGAACTTCTAGCGGTTTTTTAGTTCTTGCTAAATGAGGAAAGATTTTAATCCAAACTTTCCCACCACGTTTCATATAACGTGTCATCGCAATACGTGCTGACTCAATTTGACGGTTACTAACATAACCACCACTTTCAGCAACTAATCCATATTCTCCAAAAGCAACGGTACGACCTGCTTTTGATTTTCCTTCATAAGGAACTAGATGAGGCTTGCGATATTTTGTTCTTTTTGGCATTAACATAATTAACTAGCCTCCTTCTCTACTGCAGGTGCTTCAACAACTGGTGCTTCTACGACAGCTTCAACTTTCACATTTGTATCCGCAACAGTTTTTGCTGCAACTGGTTTGTTATCCCTATCATTACGAGATGGACGACGATTTCCACGTCTTTGATTACGATTATTCCCTTGTGGATTCTTTGGTGCTTCTGGTTCAACCACTCTTTGTCCTGGAAGTACTTCTCCACGACAAATCCAAACTTTAACCCCTAATCTTCCATAAGTAGTATGTGCTTCATATAATGCATAATCAATATCTGCACGTAATGTATGTAGCGGAACAACTCCTTCGCTATACCCTTCTGAGCGGGCAATATCGGTTCCTCCAAGACGACCAGAAACCATAGACTTCATTCCTTTTGCTCCTGATCTCATTGTTCTTTGAATTGCTCTTTTTTGAGCGGTTCTAAAAGAGGCACGTTGTTCTAATTGCTCTGCAATCCCACGCGCAACTAATGTTGCATCTAAATCAGGATTCGCAATTTCAACTACTTTCAGATGAACTTGTTTGCCATCTGTCATTTTTTCTAAAGATTTTTTAATTCGCTCAACATTTTCACCATTGCTTCCAATGATTACTCCCGGTCTTGCTGTACGAACAATAACCTCCACACGGTTTTTTGAACGTTCAATTTCGATACGAGAAATATACGCATTCTTCAATTCGCTAAATAAGAATTCACGAATTTTAATATCTTCTTGTAACAGATTTCCATATTCTTTTTCAGCATACCAACGAGATTCCCAATCACGGATAACCCCGACACGCATACCAATTGGATGTACTTTTTGTCCCATCTATTGAATTCCTCCTAGCGTTCTGCCACGATAATCGTTACGTGGCTTGTACGTTTCATAATCGGTGATGCTGATCCTTTTGCTCTTGGCATGAAACGTTTCATTGTAATACCTTCATCAGCGAAACACGCTTTGATGAATAGTTTCTCTTCATTAAGTTGGTGATTATTTACTGCATTACTGATTGCAGATTTTAAGACTTTCCCAGCAACACCTGCTGCATAGTTAGGCGTAAACTTTAGAATTGCTTGTGCTTCTCTAACATCTTTACCACGAACTAAGTCTAATACAAGTCTCGCTTTACGAGGAGAAAGACGAACTGTTTTTGCAATTGCTTTAACTTCCATCTCTTTTATCCTCTCTTATCATCAGAACCATGTCCACCGAATTTACGTGTTGGCACAAACTCACCTAATTTGTGTCCCACCATATCTTCAGTTACATAGACTGGCACATGTTCTTTTCCATTATACACCGCAAATGTGTGCTCAACGAATTGAGGGAAAATCGTCGAACGACGAGACCATGTTTTAATCACTTCTTTTTTTCCTGTGCCAAGTGCTTCCACTTTCTTTAATAGATGTTCATCTACAAAGGCACCCTTTTTTAAACTTCGGCTCATATCTTTTCCTTCCTTTCGTTACTTCGCATTACGCGATCTTACAATCATTTTAGAAGAAGCTTTTTTCTTCTTACGAGTTTTAACACCCATTGCTTTTTGACCCCATGGAGTCATTGGAGATTTACGTCCAATTGGCGTACGTCCTTCCCCACCACCATGAGGGTGGTCATTCGGGTTCATAGCAGATCCACGAACAGTAGGACGGATTCCCATCCAACGACTTCTTCCCGCCTTACCAATATTGACAAGACTATGGTCTTCATTACCAACTTGTCCAATTGTTGCACGACAGTTCGCAAGAATTTTTCTCACTTCTCCACTCGCCAAACGAACAAGTACATATTTTCCTTCTGCACCCAATATTTGAGCACTAACTCCTGCAGAGCGAACTAATTGCCCCCCCTTACCAGGTTTTAATTCAATGTTGTGAATGAATGTTCCTTCAGGCATATCCTTAAGTTCTAGTGCATTCCCAACCATAATATCAGCCTTGGCACCAGACATAATGCTTGTACCAACTGTTAATCCCTTTGGAGCCAAGATATACTTCTTTTCTCCATCTGCATAAGTTACTAATGCAATATTTGCACTACGATTTGGATCGTACTCTATGGTACTAACCTTTGCAGGGATATCATCTTTATTTCTCTTGAAGTCTATAATACGATATAAACGTTTATGACCTCCACCTTGGTGACGTGTCGTGATTTTACCAGTGTTATTACGTCCACTATTTTTCTTTAATGGCTCTGTTAATGATTTCTCAGGCTTATTGGTTGTTAATTCCTCAAAGCTAAGACTTGTCATTCCACGTCTACCCGGCGTTGTAGGTTTATATTTCTTAATCGCCATGGATTTTCTTCCTCCTCACGCATTTTATCCGGAAATAGCGTATTCTTCCGATAATTTCTTAACTCTAGAAGCTTTCTGCAAACAAATCGATTTCTTGACCAGCAGTCAATTTTACGATTGCTTTACGATAAGCACGAGTTTTCCCTTCATATTTGCCCATTCTTTTTGACTTAGGGCGAACATTAAGAATATTTACTTTCTCTACTTTTACTTTAAATATTTGTTCAATTGCTTGTTTCACTTCTGTTTTATTTGTTCCTTTAGCAACTTCAAAAGTAAATGCATTGTTCTCTGTCTGATTTCTCATTGTTTTTTCAGTGATAATCGGACGGACGATAATATCTCTAGCTTTCAACATTATGCCAGTACCTCCCCAGCCAATTTCACTGCTGCTTCTGTCATAACCAGTTTCTCAGCATTTATAATGTCATAAACATTTAAGCCTTCCACTGTTAATAATAATACATTCTTCAAGTTTCTCATTGACAAGAAGGCATTTTCAATGTCTTCATCAATAGAGGCTACAAATAATGTCTTCTTTTCTAATTCCAAAGCATTCATAATATTCGTAAATTCTTTGGTTTTAATTTCTGTCATTGTCAAGTTATCCAACAAGATTACACTCTTATCTAATACTTTTTGAGACAATGCAGATTTCAGCGCCAAACGGCGTACTTTACGATTCAATTTATAAGAATAACTTCTTGGCGTTGGTCCAAAGGCAATTCCTCCGCCTCTCCATTGTGGAGAACGAATTGAACCTTGACGCGCACGCCCAGTCCCTTTTTGTCTCCAAGGTTTTCTACCACCACCACGAACTTCACTACGATTTTTAACATCATGTGTTCCTTGGCGCCAACTAGCTCTTTGCATAATGACCGCATCAAACATTGCTTGTTGATTCGGTTCAATACCAAATACTTCTGCAGCAACCTCTAGATCACGAAGTTTCTTACCGCTTTGATCAAAAACTGTTAATTTTGGCATGTATTACTCCTCCTTTGCTACAGCAGCATAATCTACAAGTTCAACTGCTGGTACTTGTTTTACTTTTTTAACGGTTGTCTTTACAATCACCAATCCGCGCTTCGGTCCCGGAATATTTCCCTTAACCAATAAGTAGTTATTTTCCACATCCGCTTTTACAATTTCAAGATTTTGGTTTGTGGTTGTAACCGCACCATATTGTCCTGCCATTGGTGTACCTTTATCAATTTTCCCTTTACGAGAAGTAATACCACCAGAAGCTAATGACCCACGATGACGATGATGTCCTGAACCATGTGATGCAGGTCCTAATTTATGATTGTGGCGTTTAATTGAACCACTGAATCCATGACCTTTACTAATTCCAGTTACATCTACCATATCCCCTGCACTAAATACACTTGCATCCACTGCAGTTCCTACTTCTAAATCAAACATTTCATTCCCACGAATTTCTCTAATGAATTTCTTTGGGGCTGTATTTGCTTTTTTTGCATGTCCAATTGCAGGCTTGGTTGCTCTTTGTTCTTTTACATCTTCATAACCAAGTTGAATTGCCTCATATCCATCCGTTTCCATTGTCTTCTTTTGAAGCACAACATTCGGACTAACTTCCACTACTGTTACAGGGATTAATACCCCTTCCGTAGTGAAAACCTGAGTCATGCCAAGTTTACGTCCTAATAATCCTTTCATGATTCTACCTCCTCACTACAGTTTGATTTCAATGTCAACACCACTAGGCAGTTCCAATCTGCTTAACGCATCAATGGTATCTGCATTAGGTCCGACAATCTCGATTAAACGTTTATGTGTTCTAATTTCAAATTGCTCACGAGAGTCTTTATACTTATGCACCGCACGCAAAACCGTAATGATTTGCTTTTCAGTTGGAAGCGGCACCGGTCCAACTACTTTTTTTGCTCCATGCTCATTTGCAGAGTTTACAATTTTCTCTGCTGCTGCATCTAAAGCACGATGCTCATACGCTTTTAAGCGTATACGTACACTATTTCTTGCCATGAAAATCCTCCATTTCTTTCCGACTACTTTTGTAGTCCTGCTCCATGCAAATGACCCGAGCTTCTCACCAGTCATGACAACGTCTTCCAGTGTGTCGGCAACCTCGCATTTCTTCGCAGATGCTTTGGTAGTATATCATAATAAAAAGCCCTTTTCAAGGCTTTTCCATTATATTTTTTATAGAATTTGCAGAAGGTCTTTAATATGATAAATCCTTTGGCAAACTTCCTCTGTCTTCCTTTTAACATCAGGGTGTACCCAGATAGGAATCATTCCTACACCAGCACTCCCAATCACATCATTAACTAACCCATCTCCCACATAAATACATTCTTCCGGCAACACATTCATTCGCCTACATGCTTCAAGAAAGACCCTTTTATCTGGCTTTAGCATATCTAATTCTCCAGATATCAAAATCATTTCAAAGTGTTCAGTAAAACTTGTTCGCTTCAATTTTTCTCTTTGAAAGTCAACTCCCCCATTGGTGATTAAGCCAATACGATATTTCTGTTTAACATATTCCAATACCTCTACACTCTCTTTAAATTCAATCGTATGCAAAGGTAATTCATTTTTCCAAAACAATTCATAGTCTTCCACTGTTTTTCCTTGAATTCCATATGTTTTTATATAAGGAGTAAAAACCTCCTCTTTTGGCAAATGCCCTTCTTGATCCCAATCATAAAGCCTTTGTACTCTTTCTTCAAATTCATCTTCATCAATCTCTGGAAAATCTCGCTTAATTAATATTTCGATTGTCTTACGAGCTGCCTTCTGTCTATTGATGAGCGTATTATCTAAATCAAATAAGACACATTTAATCTGTTCCATTTTTTATCCCCTTTTTCAATTACGAATTATACCAAATTTGAAAGACAAAAAAAAGTAAGTCTTCTCTTCTATCCATTACAAACAAAAAAGAACGATGTTTTCACCGTTCTTCTCAATAATTCAAATATTTTTTTCTATTTATGCTTTAACAATAATTACTTAATAATTTCCGTAACGTTTCCAGCACCAACTGTACGTCCACCTTCACGGATAGAGAAACGAGTTCCTTGTTCAACTGCGATAGGCGCAATTAACTCAACTGTCATTTCAATATTATCCCCAGGCATAACCATTTCTGTACCAGCAGGAAGATTAACCACTCCTGTAACATCTGTTGTACGGAAATAGAATTGTGGACGATAGTTTGTTACAAATGGAGTATGACGTCCACCTTCTTCTTTTGTTAATACATATACTTGTGCTTTAAAGTTAGTATGAGGATTAACTGAACCCGGTTTTGCCAATACTTGACCACGCTCTACTTCTTCACGGTTTACACCACGAAGTAATGCACCAACGTTGTCTCCAGCCATTGCTTCGTCCAATTGTTTACGGAACATTTCAATTCCAGTAACAACAGTCTTCTTCGTAGGCTTAATCCCAACGATTTCTACTTCTTCACCAAGTTTTAATACACCACGCTCTACACGACCAGTTGTAACTGTTCCACGACCTGTGATTGTCATAACATCTTCCACAGACATTAAGAATGGTTTGTCAGTTTCACGAGCAGGATCAGGAATATAGCTATCTACCGCTTCCATTAACTCTGTAATTTTTGGTTCCCAATTTGGATCTGCTTCCATTGCTTTTAGTGCAGAACCACGAATTACAGGAGCATTTTCTCCATCAAATTCATATTCGCTCAATAAATCACGAACTTCCATTTCAACCAAATCAATTAACTCTTCATCATCAACCATATCGCATTTATTTAAGAATACTACGATATGAGGAACACCTACTTGACGAGCAAGCAAGATATGTTCTCTTGTTTGTGGCATAGGTCCATCAGTAGCCGCAACTACTAAGATTGCTCCATCCATTTGTGCCGCACCAGTAATCATGTTTTTAACATAGTCAGCATGCCCTGGGCAGTCAACATGCGCATAGTGACGAGCATTTGTTTCATACTCTACGTGCGCAGTATTAATAGTGATTCCACGAGCTTTTTCCTCTGGAGCACCATCAATTTCATCATACTTCTGTACAGAAGCTAAACCAGACTTTGATAATACTTGAGTAATTGCAGCAGTTAACGTTGTTTTACCGTGGTCAACGTGCCCAATTGTTCCAATATTAACGTGGGTTTTGGATCTGTCAAACTTTTGTTTTGCCATCTTTCAAATTCCTCCTAATTTTTCTTTTATTTTTATCAATTCTATTTTAAGATAAACGCTATATAAAATCAATCTTTACTTTATGATCTAGCGTTTTTCTTGGCAACTTTTTCAGCAATACTCTTTGGCACTTCTGAGTAATGATCAAATTGCATTGTGTAATTTCCACGACCTTGTGTAAATGAACGCAAATCTGTCGCATACCCAAACATTTCAGAAAGTGGTATCATTGCTTTTACTGCAACAGCATTTCCTCTTTCTTCTTGTTCATTAATTTGTCCACGACGAGAAGAAACATCTCCCATAACGCTTCCCAAATAATCAGCAGGCGCTACTACTTCAACTGCCATAATTGGTTCAAGCAATACAGGATTACATTTTGTAGCTGCTTGTTTTAACGACATACTAGCGGCAACTTTAAATGCCATTTCACTAGAGTCAACATCATGGTATGAACCATCAAATAATGTTGCCTTAATATCAATAATTGGATATCCAGCAATTAAACCATTACTCAATGCTGATTCTACACCTTCTTGTGTTGGTTTAATGTATTCTCTAGGAACCGTTCCCCCAACAATCGCATCCACAAATTCAAAGCCTTTTCCTTCTTCATTGGGTTCAAATTTAATCCACACGTGACCAAATTGCCCACGTCCACCAGACTGACGAACAAATTTCCCTTCACAATCTGCTGCTGCACGAATCGTTTCACGATACGCAACTTGTGGCGCTCCAATATTAGCTTCCACTTTAAATTCACGTTTCATGCGATCTACAAGAATATCCAAGTGAAGCTCTCCCATTCCTGCGATGATAGTTTGTCCTGTTTCATCATCTGTATAAGTGCGGAATGTTGGGTCTTCTTCTGCTAACTTACTTAACGCAAGTCCCATTTTATCTTGGTCATTTTTACTCTTTGGTTCAATTGCCACATTAATAACAGGCTCTGGAAATTTCATAGATTCAAGAATAATCATATTCTTTTCATCACACAATGTATCTCCAGTAGTTGTATTTTTTAAACCAACTGCTGCAGCGATATCACCTGTATATACTTCTGTAATTTCTTGACGATGATTCGCATGCATTTGCATAATTCTTCCAAAGCGCTCACGATTGTTCTTTGTTGCATTTTGAACATAAGAACCAGAAGCTGCTTTTCCAGAATATACACGGAAATATGTCAATTTCCCTACAAATGGATCGGTAATGACTTTAAATGCCAATGCTGAGAAAGGATCATCATCACTAGGATTTCTTTCCGATTCTGTACCATTTGGCAATACGCCTTTAATACTAGGTACATCCAATGGGCTAGGAAGGTAATCGATTACAGCATCCAACATCGGAACAACACCTTTGTTTTTATAAGCTGCACCACACATTACAGGGAAGAATTCACCTGTACAAACACCAGCTCTAATTGCTTTTTTAATTTCAGCAATTGTTGGCTCTTCACCTTCTAAAACCTTCATCATTACATCTTCATCATAATCTGCAATATTTTCAAGAAGCGCTGCACGATACTCTGTAACTAATTCTTGCATATCTGCAGGAATCTCTTTTACGATTTTATCGCCTTTCCCTAAAACTTCTTCAAAATATATAGTTTGCATTTCTACTAAATCAATTAATCCAATGAACTCTGATTCTGCGCCAATTGGCAATTGGATCGGTGTTGATTTCGCACCTAATCGAGAATGAATTGTACGACAAGACATATAATAATCAGCTCCTGTCGCATCCATTTTATTAACGAACACAACTCTTGGAACACCATATGTTGTTGCTTGTCTCCACACTGTTTCCGTTTGAGGTTCAACTCCACTTTTTGCATCTAAAACTGTTACTGCACCATCTAATACACGTAGAGAACGTTCTACTTCAACTGTAAAGTCAACATGCCCTGGTGTATCAATAATATTAATTCGATACCCCTTCCATTGAGCAGTTGTTGCAGCAGAAGTAATCGTGATTCCACGCTCCTGTTCTTGTGCCATCCAGTCCATTACTGCAGTACCTTCATGGGTCTCACCAATTTTATGTGTTCTACCAGTATAATAAAGAATACGTTCAGTTGTTGTGGTTTTCCCAGCATCAATATGAGCCATAATCCCTATATTTCTAGTATTGACTAGTGAAAATTCACGTGCCATAAATTGCGATCTCCTTCCTGATTACCAACGGTAATGTGCAAATGCTTTATTAGCTTCCGCCATACGATGAGTGTCATCTTTCTTCTTTACTGATGACCCTGCTCCACTAGCAGCATCCATAATTTCTCCTGCTAAGCGTTGCTCCATTGTTTTTTCATTACGCAAACGAGCATAATTCACAACCCAACGAAGCCCTAATGTTAAACGTCTTTCATTGCTAACTTCAACTGGTACTTGATAGTTGGCACCACCAACACGGCGAACTTTTAATTCTAACATTGGCATTACATTGTCCAATGCTTGTTCAAATACTTCCATTGGTTGACGTCCTGTTTTCTCTTCAATCAAATCAAATGCATTATATAAGATGGATTGGGCTACCCCACGTTTTCCATCAATCATGATTTTATTGATTAAGCGAGTAACTAGTTTTGAGTTATATATTGGATCAACCAATACATCTCTTTTCGCTATATACCCTTTTCTTGGCATTTTAATACTCTCCTTTCATCATTGATGGCTAAGCAGCCTTTTCTTTCTTCGCTCCATACAGCGAACGACTTTGACGACGTTCTGAAACACCAGAGCAATCTAATGTTCCACGAATAATATGGTAACGAACCCCCGGTAAGTCTTTCACACGACCTCCACGAATTAAAACAACACTATGCTCTTGCAAGTTATGTCCAATTCCCGGAATATATGCCGTTACTTCCATTCCATTACTCAAACGAACACGCGCATATTTACGCAATGCTGAGTTCGGTTTCTTCGGTGTCATCGTCCCTACACGCGTACAAACACCACGTTTTTGAGGCGAACTAACATCTGTTTGACGACGGCGAAGTGTATTTAACCCTTTATTTAATGCTGGGGATTTTGTCTTTGTTTCTTTCGTCGAACGACCTTTACGAACTAATTGATTTATTGTTGGCATGGCTCTCCTTTCTTGCACACATTTCCTGGTGTGCCTAATATTTACATAAATATTGTTTCCGATATGGAAACAATATGATATATAAGCTTTCTAATATTACATGATTCTACTATTTAAGTCAATACTTTCTTTCATTCTCTATCCAATAAATTAGTACTGTTATTTAGTAATCAGTTTCAGAAAAAGAATCCAAAACCATTTCTTCTAAATATGGCAGCACCCACACTTCTCCTTCAACAGATAAATATTGATGCATTCCATCATTTCTTTCAAAAAACATCATTGTTAGACCTTTTCTCTCATCATCATAATATTCAGAAAGTCTGTACACTGTATAACCATTCACTTCAACTATTGTCATATCAAATGAAACAACATACTCATCATCTCTATTTCTACTTTGTACATATTGCATAAGCTCTTCTATGCTTACCCCTTGCGGATCATGAGTAAGTAAGGTAACGATTCTCATTCCCATAAAATCACTGTATTGCAAAGGATCCGTAGCTACTAAATCTTGAAATTCCATCCACATTTCAGGCACATCTACATATCCGAAGTTTTCGCTACCAACCCGTTTGACTTCTGACACAACCGAAGTTCTTTCCTCTTCTTCATAAGATGAAATATCGACCTCTTCAAAATGAAATGACTTTCTAAATTCAGCAACAAACAAATCTGAATTTTCCTTATCAGACAAATAACTAACCACTTGTGTTCCACCTTGGCTATTCAAAAAATAAAAATTAGCGAACGCAAGATCTTCATCTTTATCATATCCTCTCAAATAAATGTACACAATCCCATCTATTTCAAATTCATCTTCCTCAAATTCATCAACTTGTGAAGCATTTTTCAATTGCATTCTCATTTGTGCAACAACCATATCAAAATCCGCTTTTGCACCATAAAGATACAAAGATAAACGAATTGACTTATCTTCATTATAATGATGAATATCCCAGCCATCACTATTGGTTTCACTAATCTCTAATTCCACTGGAGAATAAACATTTCCCAATCCTTTTTCTTCATATAAAAACATTTCTGCTTTTTTGTCATTACACGCAACTAATCCCATTAATAATGACACTATTATCATTAATTTCTTCATCACATCTCCTCCTCTATTATCGATTATATCACAAAAAAAGAAACAGGAGTTCCCCATTTCTCTTTCAAAATATTATTCGACTGAAAGACGTGTCATTTCTTCTGGCAAACGTTCCACTTCTTCCATTTCTGCATTTCTCTCTTCACGCTCTTGCGTCAAGATTGCGGTTAATTCTTTAATACGTTCGTTTGATTCACGACCTTCATTACAACCTGTTCCTGCCGGAATGCGTTTTCCAATAATAACATTTTCCTTCAATCCCATCAATCGGTCAATTTTCCCCTTAATTGATGCATCAGTCAGTACTTTTGTCGTTTCTTGGAAACTAGCAGCTGATAAGAATGAATCCGTTTCAACAGACGCCTTAGAAATCCCTAATAATGTCGGTCCAAACCTTGCTGGGCTTTTTCCACTCAATAACACATCGCGATTCAGATTTGTAATCATTGGTAAACTAATTTGAACACCAGCACTCAAATTGGTATCCTGTGCATCAACAATAACAACTTTACGCAACATTTGACGAATGATAACTTCAATATGCTTATCAGAAATACCAATCCCCTGTGCACCATATACTTTTTGAACTTCCTTCAAAATATAATTTTGAACTTCAAGAACTCCTGCAACTTCCAATAATTCTTTTGGATTTACCTGTCCTTCTGTTAGCTTATCACCTGCTTTAACATTTGTGCCAACCTTCATCCATGCACGCAATGTTTGAGAATGATCCGTCTTATGCTCAAGACTTTCCTTTTCATTTGCAATCGTTACTGTATAGCCACCAAATCCTTCATTCTCTTTGATGTCCACGATTTCTCCATCAATCTTACAAAGAATTGCTGCAGATTTTGGATTTCTTGCTTCAAACAATTCCTCTACACGAGGAAGCCCTTGCGTGATATCGCTACCACCCGCAACTCCTCCTGTATGGAAATTACGCATTGTTAACTGTGTACCCGGTTCCCCAATGGATTGTGCAGCCATTGTTCCAACCGCTTCTCCAACCTCAACAATTTTACCTGTTGCCATATTGCGACCATAACATTTCTTACAAATACCATAAGTAGATTCGCAAGTAAATGTATTACGAATATAGATTTTTTCAACCCCTGCATCTACAATTTGAGAGGCAATATCTTCATTAATGAATTCATCAACATCCACAATCACTTCTTTTGTTTTTGGATCACAGACTTGTTCTTTACTAAATCTACCCACAATACGATCAAAGATTGACTCAATCACTGAATTCTCTTTACGATCCATCAATGCTTCTACTAAATATCCACGATCTGTACCACAGTCTTCCTCAGTAATAATAACATCTTGTGCTACATCAACTAATCTTCTTGTTAAATATCCAGATTCCGCTGTTTTTAATGCTGTATCCGTCAACCCTTTACGCACACCATGTGTAGAAATAAAGAACTCCGCCACATTCAAACCTTCACGGAATGAGGAATAAATTGGAACTTCAATAATAGAAGTTTGCTCCTCTTTCTTCGATTTCGATTGTGTTGGTTTCCCCATCAATCCGCGCATTCCCGCAAGTTGCGTAAAGTGAGATGCATTCCCACGAGCACCTGAGGTTGCCATCATATTAATAGGATTTTTACGAGGTAAGGTTTCCATTAACTCTTTCCCAATAGAATCTTTAATATCTCCCCACAATTTTGTAAGGTGACGTTCCCATTCACGAGTTGTCAATTTCCCACGCTTATATAAACGCATCAATACAGTTGCTTTTTCTTTTCCTTCTTCCACATATTTTTGTTTATTTGGAGCTACATTAATATCCGCAAGAGATACTGTCATTCCAGCAATTGTTGAATATTTGAATCCCATATCTTTGATATGATCCAAAATTTCAGCTGTTTGATCCATTGGACAGCGTTTAAATATTTCAGCAATAATATTTCCTAGTGTTGATTTTTTAAAATCCGCATTGATAGGCGTATTTGCTAAATACTCTTTTACATTCACATTCTTCTCTACAAAACAAGAATCTGGTGTTGCAACAAAATTATCTACACTCGCTGTAACCAAGAACGGAAAGTCCTTTGGAAACATTTCATCAAAAATTAATTTTCCTACTGTTGTAATTAACAATTTTTTGTTTTGTTCTTCTGTAAAACAAGTTTTCCCCAAAGAGTTTGCTTTTACAGCGATCCTAGTATGAAGATGTATTTGTTTCTTTTCATAAGCCATCAAAGCTTCATTTGTACTCTTAAATACTCTTCCCTCATTATCACCAAAGCGTCTCCATTTCACTGCTGTTTCATAATCACCAAGCGCTTCAATCAAATCTGCGGTTTCATGAAACTCTTGTGCTGATTCTTCCATACACAAATAATAATTTCCCAATACCATATCTTGTGATGGTGTAACAATAGGTTTCCCGTCTTTTGGTCCCAAAATATTATGGGAACCTAACATTAAAATTTCCGCTTCTGCTCGAGATTCTTCTGATAAAGGAACATGTACTGCCATTTGGTCACCATCAAAGTCTGCATTAAATGCTGGTGTAACTAATGGATGCAAACGAATTGCTCTACCCTCCACAAGTTTTGGCATAAATGCTTGAATTCCAAGTCGGTGAAGTGTTGGCGCACGATTCAACAATACTGGATGAGAATCAATCACATCTTCAACAATATCCCAAACTCTAGAGTCCTGACGCTCAATCAACTTTTCAGCTGTTTTTGGATTACTCGCAATTCCTCTATTCACAATTTCATTAATTACAAATGGCTTAAATAATTGAATTGCCATTTCACGAGGCAAACCACATTGATACATTTTCAAGTCCGGTCCAACCGCAATAACAGAACGTCCAGAGTAATCTACACGTTTTCCTAATAAGTTTTGACGGAAACGACCATGCTTTCCTTTTAAGTTATGAGAAAGCGACTTTAAAGGTCTTCCCCCAGCTCCTGTAATTGCTTTACTACGACGACCATTATCAATTAGTGCATCAACCGCTTCTTGTAACATACGTTTTTCATTTTGTACGATAATAGAAGGCGTTCCAAGCTCTAATAATTTTTTCAAACGATTATTTCTAGTAATAACACGACGATATAAATCATTCAAATCACTCGTCGCAAAACGACCACCATCCAACTGTAACATTGGACGCAGATCAGGCGGAATTACTGGCAATGCTGTTAATACCATCCATTCTGGTTGATTTTCAGACTTAATAAATGCTTCTACTGTTTCTAAACGCTTAATTAATTTCTTACGCTTATCTCCACTCGCATTTTCTAAATCGTTTAAAATCATTTGATGTTCTTTGTCTAGATCCATGTTTTCTAGTAATGTTTTTACAGCTTCTGCACCTGTTTGTGCCACAAAGCTACCCACACCATATTGTGTAGTATATTCACGATATTCACGCTCAGAAAGAACTTGTTTCTCCATCAGTGGCGTATCGTATGGATTCGTTACAACCCAACTAACAAAATAAACCACTTCCTCCAATGCTTTTGGTGTTATATTCAACAACAAACTCATACGAGAAGGAATTCCACGCAAATACCAAATATGAGCCACTGGAGCAGCTAATTCAATATGACCCATGCGTTCACGACGAACATTTGCCTTTGTGATTTCAACACCACAACGATCACATATAACTCCTTTATAGCGCACTTTTTTATATTTCCCACAATAACATTCCCAGTCCTTAGAAGGTCCGAAAATACGTTCACAGAATAAACCATCTCTCTCTGGTTTTTGAGAACGATAATTGATCGTTTCTGGTTTTCTTACTTCTCCATAAGACCAATCAAGAATTCTTTCAGGAGAAGCTAATCCAACTTGGATTGCGGCAAAATTATTCACTCTCATTTACACGTCCTCCTTCTACACTGCATCATCGTCAAATCCGACGATGGCTGCTTCTGGTAAATCCTCCGGATCTTCAACAATCTCCGGAATTGTTATATCACTATGTTCCATCTTCACTGCTTCTTCTACTTCTTCAGACTCCGCTTTCTTCATGTCAATCTCAAGATCGTTTTCATCAAGTAGTTTCACATCCAGTGCCAATGCTTGAAGCTCATGTTTCAACACACGGAAAGACTCAGGAATACCCGGTGTCGGAATTTTCTTCCCTTTTATGATTGCTTCATATGTCTTTGTACGTCCCATAATATCATCTGACTTAATCGTCAATATTTCTTCTAATGTAGACGCAGCTCCATACGCTTCTAGTGCCCAAACTTCCATCTCTCCAAAACGTTGTCCACCATTCTGTGCTTTACCACCCAATGGTTGTTGTGTTACTAAAGAATACGGACCTGTCGCACGTGCATGTAATTTATCATCAACCATATGCGCAAGCTTAATCATATACATAACACCTACTGCGATACGCTCATCAAATGGCTCCCCAGTTTGTCCATCATACAATGTTTGTTTTCCATCTGAACTCACTTGAGCTTCTTCCATGATTGATTTCAATTCCTCATTACTAATCCCATCAAATACTGGTGTTGCAAATTTGATGCCCAACTTTTTAGCTGCAAACCCCAAATGAATTTCCAATACTTGTCCAATATTCATACGAGAAGGTACTCCAAATGGATTTAACATGATATCCACTGGTGTTCCATCTGGTAAAAACGGCATATCCTCTGCAGGAAGAATTTTAGAAATAACGCCCTTATTACCATGACGTCCTGCCATTTTATCCCCTTCAGATATTTTTCTCTTCTGAACAATATATACCTTAACAACTTCATTCACTCCCGGAGGAAGTTCATGTCCCTCTTCACGCTTAAAGAAACGCACCATTTGAACAATTCCTGCCCCTCCATGAGGAACCTTCAACGAATTATCTCTAACCTCACGAGATTTCTCACCAAAAATCGCCAGTAACAGTTTCTCTTCTGGAGATACTTCACTTTGACCTTTTGGCGTAACTTTACCAACTAAGATATCTCCTTCTTTTACTTCTGCACCAACCATAACGATTCCACGCGCATCCAAATGACGACATGCATTTTCACTCACATTTGGAATATCTCTTGTGATTTCTTCTGGTCCAAGTTTCGTTTCACGAATTTCAATATCATATTCTTCTATATGAATAGAAGTATATACATCTTCTTTCACTAGACGCTCTGACATAATAATGGCATCTTCATAGTTATATCCATACCAAGTCATAAACGCAATGGTAACATTTTGACCTAAAGCTAACTCTCCATTTTCCATAGAAGGTCCATCTGCTAAGGCATCTCCTATTTCAACACGTTCTCCTTTTTTAACAATTGGAATTTGATTCACACAAGTTCCAGAATTAGAACGAAGAAATTTATCTAATTGATAAACTTTTTCACCTTTCTTCTCACTTACAATAATCTTTCTTGCATCTACATAACTTACAATACCACTTCCTGTTGCGGTTACTCCACTACCAGAGTCTTTCGCAACACGATACTCAACACCCGTCCCAACATAAGGAGATGATGGTCTCAATAGCGGAATTGCTTGACGCTGCATATTTGCACCCATCAAGGCACGCGAAGCATCATCGTTTTCCAAAAACGGAATACAAGCAGTTGCAACAGAAACAATTTGTTTTGGTGAAACGTCCGCCAATTCAACTTCTTCTTTTGGCGATATGATTGTTTCCATATTTTTACGAGCAACCACTTCTTTATGAATTAGCTCCCCGCCTTCTACTTCATTTGCCTGTGCAATAATGTAGTCTAACTCTTCATCCGCAGACAAATAAACAACTTCTTCACTAACTTTTCCATTATTAACAATACGATAAGGCGTCTGTATAAATCCATATTGATTCACCTTTGCATATGTAGTTAAATTAGAAATCAATCCAATGTTTGGACCTTCTGGCGTTTCAATCGGACAAATTCTTCCATAGTGAGAAGAATGAACATCTCGCACTTCAAACCCCGCACGCTCACGAGTCAAACCACCCGGTCCTAGTGCAGAAATACGACGTTTATTCGTTAATTCAGCTAATGGATTTGTTTGATCCATAAACTGTGACAACTGTGAAGAAGAGAAAAACTCTTTTACTGCTGCCGTCAATGGACGAATATTTGTCAATTTCTTCGGTGTTAATGCTGAAATATCTGTAATAGACATTCTTTCTTTTACAACTCTTTCCATACGAGATAAACCAATACGGAATTGATTTTGAATCAGTTCACCAGTAGTCCGAATACGACGATTCCCTAATTGGTCAATATCATCAACATCACCAACATTATCTGTCAAATTCAACAAATAAGAATAGAAAGCATATATATCAGAAATCATCACTGTCTTATTGTCCATCAATGGATCTGTTCCCAATACTTTTACCACATGATTATCATCTTGATCAGGACGAATTTCTATTTGCTGAACTGCCGCACCAATCAACCATATTGTAACCTCTTCTTTTGAAGAAACTGCATCAAGAAGTGCTTGTTCTTGTTTTGCTGTAAGGCGATCTGCTTTTGATTCTGGAAGATAACGCTCCACTAATAATTCATCATTATATTGAAGATCTTCTCCTTCTTTCATGATGCGCCCTACAAAATATAAACGCTGTCCATAATTAACAATGTCTTGTGCATTTTTCGCAGTCAACTTAACTTCTTTTGCAAGAATACTAGAATAAATCGCTACTTCTGAAACTTCTTTCCCTAATGCGACAATATCTTTCGCTGTCAATACAGTTCCTTTTTCCAAGAAACCATTCTTCAACTCAATGTCTTTCGCCAATACTCTACCAAGTAAACTATTTTTATAACTACTTGGTAAATGCACTATATTTGGATGAGAAAATAAATTATTAAACGGAAGCGGAACACAATGAGTTCCATTCGAAAGTACTTCACGCAATAATTCTCTCTCTTTTCTACCAACAAGTGTTCCACTCTTCAATGCCACTTTCCCTTCAGCATCTAATATATCATGTGCTAAACGAGCATTTTCAATGCGGTTCACAACCCCTAATTTTTTCTTTAATTTATAACGACCCGCTTTTGTCAAATCATAGCGTCTTGAATCAAAAAACTTTGAATTCATAACACTGATAGATCCATCTAATGTTGGAACTTCATCTGATCTTTGGTTTTCATAAATTGTCAAAAGTGCTTCATTTGAAGTCTTTACTTTATCCGCAACTAATGTTTCTGTTACCATATCATAATTTCCAAAAACACTAGAATATAACAGTAAATAGCTATTTAAAAACTCACGTTCTCCATCTCCAATAATCTCATCATTTACATGCAAGCCCATAGAAGATAAGAAACTCTTCATTCCTTTAACATCGAAAGCATCATCACTCTTCTCAACATTTAATGACATCCCTAATGCTTTCAATAAAATCGTAGACAACAGCTTTCTCTTTCGGTCAATACTCATATTAACAATTTGAGCACCTGTTGCTTTTCTAATGTCTATATTTAAATCTAACCATGTACCACGACTTGGAATCAATTCCCCTGCGTAAACATCAGTACCTGTTTTTCCTTCAACATCCACTCCAAAATACGCTCCCGGAGAGCGAACAATTTGCGAAACAATAACACGTTCCGCTCCATTAATGATGAATGTCCCTGTTTCTGTCATTAATGGAACATCTCCTAAGAAGACCTCTTCCACTTTATTCATGACTTCCCCAGTCGCATTATCAATGACTTCCAATTCCATTTTTGCTTTTAATGGAGCAGTAAAATTAGATTCTCTAATCTTGCTCTCACTAGCTGAATGTTTCGGCGCACCAAATTCATAATTAATAAACTTTAATGTAATCGACCCGTAATAGTTTTGAATCGGATAAATTTCATCAAATACCTCACGAATCCCCTCTTCTTTGAACCACTCAAAAGATGCAGTCTGAATTTCTACTAAGTCCGGTAACTCTAAAACACCACTAACCTTTGAGTAATCCCGACGTTCAGCTTTCGAGCCAAACTTTTCTAAACGATAAGTCTGATTATTTGTCATTTACGCCATCCTTTCATTACACTTATAAACGGTCAAAAGGGCACAATACCCCATATTAACCTACTATACTACAATTTATTATAATAACAACGCTATATCAAGTTGTCAAGTCTTTTTTGACTTAATCACCATAAACCCTTTATCACGCCGTATTACAACCACTTCCTTGTATCTTTCCTTTAATTTCGCAATGGCACTATCAGCTCCATGTTGTTTCCGAATCACAATATAAAATTGCCCTTTTTCCGTCAAACAATCAAACGCATCATCAAACAATTGATAGATCACTTTTTTCCCTGCCCGAATCGGTGGATTCAATACAACATTAGAAAATTTTGTTTCTGAGCGGAACTCTCCCTCACTCAATACTGCTTCAATTTCCACTTGATTGCGCATTGCGTTTTCTTCAACAAGTTCAATGGCACGTGCATTAACATCCACTGCCGTAAGCGATAATTGAAAAACCTTAGCAAGCACAATTCCAATCACGCCATAACCACAACCCAAGTCCAAAACTCTCCCTGATAACGCCTCTTTAGATAGCGCCTCTAATAAAATAGCACTACCCGTATCTACCTTGTCTTTTGAAAAAACGCCACTATCTGTCATAAAGGAATATAAAACGCCCAAAAACCGGAAAGAAATTTCCTTCCGGTCATGTTTTAACTGACGATTATCCATAAAATAATGAGTCATTTCATCGCCTCCCCCAGCTAGGGATAAGAGTTGCCTCAGTCAGATGTGATAATTATTTAACTTCTACAGTTGCTCCTGCTTCCATTAATTTCTTTTTGATTTCTTCAGCTTCTTCAGGTTTGATGTTTTCCTTAATTGCTTTTGGAGCTGCATCAACTAAACCTTTCGCTTCAACTAGACCTAATCCAGTCACTTCACGAACTACTTTAATAACTGCAACTTTACTTTGTCCAGCTTCTGTAATAATTACGGATACTTCAGATGGTCCATCTGCCGCTGCTGCTTCTGGTGCTGCCGCTGCTGCAACTGGCGCTGCTGCTGTAACACCAAATTTTTCTTCAATTGCTGATACAAGATCATTCAATTCTAAAATTGTTGCTGATTCAATATAAGTTAGAATATCCTCATGTGTTAATTTTGCCATTTTTCTTTTCCTCCATTAACTTTCTTTGCTGTCTGCTACAGCTTTAATTGCGCACGCTAAACTGCGTACTGGTGATTGTAAACATCCCAACAACATGGAAATCATGCCATCTTTGTTTGGAAGTTTTGATAATTTGTTCAATTCATCAACTCCAACAATTTTACCATCTACAACACCACTTTTTAATACTAGGTTTTTGTGGTTCTTTGCGAATTTTGCCAATACTCTGCTTGGGGCAACTGCATCTTCACTAAACGCGAAGGCATTAGGCCCTGTCAAGCTTTCAAGCAAGTCATCATAACCAACATCTTTTACCGCTCTTTGCACCATTGAATTTTTCATTACTTTAAACTCAACATTCTCTGCAAGTAATTGACGGCGAAGCTCAGTCACTTCCGCTACTGATAAACCACGATATTCTACGATTACGCTAGATCCAGCATCTTTAAATTTCTGTGCTATTTCTTGAACTAACGTTTGTTTTTGTTCCAGTATCGCTTGGTTCATTGCTACTTCCTCCTCATTTCATATATGCAACAATATACCGAAAATAAAACTCATGCGAAAGACAGCATGAGTTGAAAGTACTTATAATCACTTTCTACCTCGGCAACATGATTAAGCTTACGCCGTTGCTGTCTATGGTATATTGATAACATCTAATATTTTAACAAATTCTAAATCATTGTCAAGATTTATTCTACTGTCACTTTCACACCCGGACCCATTGTAGATGACAAGACTACATTTTTCATAAAGGTTCCTTTTACTGCGGCAGGACGAGCACGTAAGATAACATCATATAATGTTTTGAAATTTTCTACCAACTTCTTATCATCAAAAGAAGACTTACCAATTAAACAACAAATATTTCCTTCTTTATCAACACGATATTCAATCTTACCTTTTTTGATTTCTTCAACAGCCTTTGCAACATCTACTGTTACAGTACCTGTTTTTGGATTTGGCATTAAGCCTTTCGGCCCTAACACCTTCCCTAATTTACCAAGCTCTCCCATCATATCAGGTGTAGCTACGATAATATCAAAATCAAACCATCCTTTTGAAATATCCTCAAGCATATCTTTACCACCCACAAAATCAGCGCCAGCATCTTTTGCTTCTTGCTCTTTTGCTCCTTGTGTGACAACCAATACTTTTTGCGTTTTTCCTGTTCCATTCGGCAATACAATTGCTCCACGGATTTGTTGATCAGCATGCCTAGGATCAACATTTAAATTAAACGAAACTTCTATGCTCGCATCAAATTTCGCAAAATTTGTTTTCTTCACTAACTTAATTGCTTCTTCAGGGGAATACAACTTATTACGATCGACAAGTTTTGCCGCTTCAATATATTTTTTACCATGTTTTGGCATAACTATTCACCCTTCTCTAACCCTTCTATTGCAATACCCATATTACGGGCAGTTCCTGCTACAATACGCATTGCTGCTTCAACATCATTTGCATTCAAGTCAGGCATTTTATACTCTGCAATCTCTTTTAGTTGTTCTACTGTAATAGTAGCTACTTTTTCTGTTTTTGCATTTGCTGCAGCTCTTTCAATTTTAGCTGCTTTCTTCAACATAACAGAAGCAGGCGTTGTCTTCAACGCGAAATCAAATGTTTTGTCTTCATATACTGTTACCACTACTGGTACAATATCACTCCCACGATCTTTTGTTGCATCGTTAAATGCGGAACAAAATTGTGGCATGTTTACACCAACACTCGCAAGTGCAGGTCCCGGTCTTGCTCCTCCAGCTTGGAACTGGAGTTTTGCAATCTTCGCAACTTTTTTACTCATACACGTTCTCCTTTAAGTCGTTATGTCGTGGTTCTATTGGACGGTTGCCATCCTCCCACGCAATATCATATGCCACAAAGTGGCTTATTTATTATATGGCACAAGCAAAAAAAAGTCAAATTCACAATAGGAAGCTCAAACATCCTTAATGATCTTATGTTTTCTTGCTATTTCAAATACTTTTGTTCGTTTTTTTTCTACTGCTTCGTATTTATTTTATTGTAATAGCGATTAATCACTACAAATAGTAAATTAAATGAATACAAAACAACTAACCCCATATTTAAACCTATTTTCCCCGGCAGCATCTTAACACAAATAATCACAAACAGTAAGCCCACTACTCTTCCAGAAGCCGTCATCAATTCCCTTGTTAATGTTCTTCCAATCAAATTCTCACTCGTCGCATACTCCGAAATAACATTCATCGCCAATACACTGAATGGTGTCGTACACCAAGCCATAAAAGTATAATGCAAAACACCATGAGAAATAGCCCCAAAATAGTTCCCTAACAATAATGAAATACCACTAAGAAATAACCCCAGGCTTCCAATCGTTAAGCAAAATATTTTATTTTTATGATTTACCATCTTCCCACACAAATAATTTGAAATTGTTGCCAGTGCAGCAAAAAAAGATAACCACTTCCCATAAGTAGTACTACTTCCAAGGGCTTCATAGATTAATAGTCCTGTTAATGTAACCGTAACAGCATCACGAAGTCCCCATACAAACTGTGCAATTACCACATGACACCATGACATATCATTTTTGATTCCCATCATACTTTTTTTCAAAGAGAATTGCTTCCCCACTTTTGCCGAATGCAAGAAAAAAGATAAAACCGAAATCAACACAAAAATTATAATCGCTAACTGAAACATCATATAGTAACCACTCAATTCAACTTCATTAACAGAAAGAATGAATGCAGAGAGCATCGGTGCAATAATTGTCATTGCATTCGCAATCACCCCATTAATCCCCAAATAATAAATTCTAGTTTTTATCTGTGTTACAACCTGATTCAGTGTATTAATCGTAATCCAAAAAAAGCCTTCTCCAAATCCCCAAATGAATGCAGTAATATAAACAAGATATATCTCACTTGCTATTCGATCTTTCACTGCTAATAAAAATAAAATCGCACTCGTTATCAACGCCAACCCAATGCTCAAACTATGAGACATTCGTATCCTAGTAGAGAGCTTTGCAGATAATAATGCTGCAATCCCAATTACACCATAACGTATCATTGAATAAATGCTCATCACAATTAAAGAACCTGTATATTCCAACAAATAAACATTCGCAAATGTTGTTACCATGGTTGCTGCAAGCGTATAAACTCCTACAATAATTAACAACAATTTTTCATCTCTTGAAAACTTCATATAGCACCTCATTCTGAATTAGTATAATACAAAGCATTTCTCTTGAAAAGAAAAACTGAATATTTGCATATTCAGTCTATTTTTTGTAAATCAAGATAAGAGATTTCCGTTGGTGTTTCTCTTCCAAACAAAATGGTCAATACCATAGCGGAACTTGCGTCATCATTCATTGTATCAATCGTCCCCTCAATTCCAGAAAACGGACCATTCAATATTTTTACACGATCTCCAACTACGAAATCCACAATAATTTTCTTATCACTTAAACCAATACGGCGCAAGATTGAATCAATTTCTTCAGGCGATACTGGAAATGGTTTTGCTCCTCCACCAGAAGATCCGATAAACCCTGTAACACCAGGGGTATTTCTAACAATATACCAAGCTTCATCTGTCATAATCATCTCTACAAATAAATACCCGGGAAATAGATTTTTCATTTTCTCTATGCGTTTACCATTACGATATTCAATTTCTGATTCCTCAGCAACTAAGATACGAAACAGATTATCTTCAATCCCCATCGTTTCTACACGCTTTTGTAAATTCTCTTTTACTCTATTTTCATGACCAGCATAGGTATTAACCACATACCATTCCTTCATATTTTCCATTTTATCCACCTATTCCAAGAATTCCAATCAATTGCGCTACTGCAAAATCACAAACAATAAAAAACACACCAAACGCAAACATAAAAATGAAAGTAGTTGTGGTATCTTTAAGCATTTCTCCCTTATTCGGCCAACGAATTTTTTTAATTTCTCTACCAATTTCTTTTATACTAAACCATTTCATTGTTGAAACCTCCTACTTTGTCTCTTTATGAATCGTGTGTTCTCCACACTTCCTACAAAATTTCTTCAATTCCAAACGCTCTGTTTGACTTTTCTTATTACGAGTTGTTGTATAATTGCGAGAAAGACAGACACTACAAGTCAATATAATTTTATTTCCCTTCTCAGCCATTATAAAAACACCTCTCTTTTGCTTAATAACTTTATCATAAAGGATTTTGATAGTCAATAAATACTCAGTTCAATTCTTCATAAATCGCTTTATTTTTTGAATGGTATTATCCACTTGCTTTGCACGACAATCCATCATTTTTGAAATTTCTTCATAACTGTATCCTTGTACCTTCAAGTAAAGAATCTTCTTTTCTCTTTCAGAAAACATATCATGCTTTTCATTCATGAAATCATCTAACTCATTTTCATACAAACTCAGATACGACTTCCCTTTTCCATCATCCGCAATCACATCATGCAAATACAAATTCTCACCCTCTGCAATCACCATATCCAAGGATAAGCTATGATAAAATTGTCTTGTCGTTTGCGAATTATATTTCCTCAAATATGTTTTAATGTATCGCTCCATACAAAGTGTAGCAAAACTGTAAAAAGGTGCATTATAGTCCTCACGATAAGAATTCACCGCTTCCATAAGTGCAATTAGTGATTCTTGATACAAATCATCCTTTTCTACCCCTTTTGGATGGTAGCGATTGATGCTTGATTGTATCAGTACCCAAATCACTCTTTTATATTTTTCAAGCAATTCTATTTCCGCAATCTCTATCTTTTGACGAACTAAATACAACAACTCATAATCATTTACATTTCTCCACACAGACACTTCCTCCTTTAAACGGGAAAGCGTTGATTATTCACCTCATACAATAACACAGCAGTAGCAACAGACGCATTTAAGGAAGTAATGCTTCCCTGCATCGGCAACTTCACTAAAAAATCGCAATTCTTTTTTACTAATTGAGATATACCAAATCCTTCTGAGCCTATCACCAATACAAGTGGTACTGTAAAATTTGCTTTTCGGTAGTCAATTGCATTTTCCATAGCACTTCCACAAATCCAAAATCCCTTTTCCTTTAATGTACGAATGGTTTGATTCAAATTCGTCACCTCAGCAACTCTGACAGTTTCAATTGCGCCAGTACTCACTTTCGCAACTGTTGCATTCAAACCAACAGAGCGATGTTTCCCCACAATAACACCATCTACGCCAATGGCATCGCAAGTTCTCAAAATCGCTCCCAAGTTATGCGGATCCTCTAAGCCATCCAATAATACTATTAATGGAATTTTATCCATCGCAATCCCACTCAATATTTCATCTACACTGTAATAACGATAGGCATCAATTTCAGCAACTACTCCTTGATGTTTTTCTACGCCTGATAAGGAATCAAGTTTTTTACGGCTAACATACTGAATTGGAATATCTTTCTTACTAGCAAAGTCTACTAATTCTTTATCCATTTGATTCTCCAAAAGATAAAGCATATGCATTGGTTTACCATCTTTCAATCGCTGTTTTATTAAATTTTTCCCGTAAATCAATTCTGCCATAAACAAACCCACTCCTTGTCTAAATAAAGTCCTATTTTAGTTTCGTACAAGCAATCATGTACGCAAATGTTTTCTCTATTTTCTCTCTTTTTTTCTCAAGATGCCAATACCCAAACAATGCCTCTAATCCCGTTGCTTTACGATAGGTAACCACCTCTGTATTTTTAGGTATTGTATTACTTTTATGATTTCTACCGCGCTTATAAATCTCTAACTCTTCCACTTCAAAATAAGACTCATTTAATAAGCGTTCCACAAATTGCGCTTGCGCTTTCGCACTAACAAACTGCACACTCTTTTCTTGTAACTCTTTCGACTTACTGAGTCCTAATTCAACTAAATATTCGCGCACCATCAAAGACAATACTGCATCCCCAATGTAAGCCAAAACATGTCCTGAATATTCCTTTGTTTTCATTACAATAATTCTCTTTCCATTAAAGATTTCCGATAAACATCCGCTTTTTCAAAATCTTTTTCTTCCTTAGCTTGATTCCATAATTGAAATAATTCAAAATCTTCTGAAGATAAAATTGGCACTTCATAAACAATCCCCAAAATATCTAACAGTTTTATGATTGTATAGGCTAATGAAATACTATCTCTCCACTGGATTTCCTTTTGACGCAATGATTGATTCAACAATTTAATAGCTTCAAAAATTTCCATATAAGCATTGGGTGTATTCAAGTCATCTGTCATAGCATTTAGAAATCGTTGATATATTTCTTTGTTTAAAGAATCTCCCTCAACATCAAAATCAACCCCCGCAATCTGCGCTTTCACAAACACTTGATTTAAGGCAGTCATAACCTTCCCCATCTCTGATTGTGCTTGCATAATTGTTTCCTCATTAAATCGTAAGGGTGCACGATAATGCGCTGACAACAATAACCATCTTGTCACATTACTGCCCAATTGTTCAATCACATCTTTTGCCCAATACACATTCCCCAAAGACTTCGACATCTTTTCACCATCAAATTCCAAAAATCCATTGTGTAACCAATAGTTCGCAATATTTGAGCGAAAAACAGCCTTTGATTGTGCAATCTCATTTTCATGATGCGGAAACTTCAAATCCATTCCTCCACCATGAATATCTATTTTCTCTCCACTAAATTCCTTATGAATCATAACAACGCACTCTGTGTGCCAACCGGGACGCCCTTTTCCCCATGAAGTTTCCCATTTAATCCCCATATCCGTCACTTTCCACAAAGCAAAATCTAAAGGATTTTCTTTCTTGGTATTTTCTTCAATACGAGCACCCACCACAAGATCCTCAACTTTCTGATTTGATAGTTGCCCATAATCTTCAATTTTAGAAACACGGAAATACACATCACCCTCAATTTCATAGGCATATCCCTTTGCCAACAATTCTTCAATGAATGAGATGATGTCCGTCATTGTTTCTGTTACTTTCACTGTAATCGGCGTTTTTGCATTTAACGCTTCTCTGACTTTTTGATAAGCCTCTATATAGCGTTCAGAAATTACAATTTCATCGACTTCTTCTTCCTGCGCTTGGTGAATAATTTTATCATCTACATCCGTATAATTCGAAACAAATTTAACGGTATATCCTAATGCTTCGAACACCCTTTGCAATGTATCAAATACAACAATCGGACGAGCATTTCCAATATGTGCATGATTATATACTGTCGGTCCACACACATACATACTAAGCTCTTTTTCCTTTATTGGTTTAAATTCCTCAATGGAATTATGCAAGCTATTATACAATTTCATATTTTATCTCCTTCCATCATAATAAAGTATATCATTTACCCTTAATTTCGCAACTAATACAAAACGGCATTATACAGCCGTTTCTCGTTTTATAATTGCTTTTGATTTCCAAACTCCACTTCTATATCTCAACACAGCAAGAACATCTCCTGCAATCCAACCAATGGGAATCGCAAATACAATTCCCATATAACCAAACATGGAAGACAATAAATAGGCAAAGAGTATTCTACTTCCTAAACTAATCACTGTTACACCCAAGAATGCTCTCACATCTCCAGAACCTCTTAACACACCATTTGTTGCGAACATGATACCTAAAAGAAAATAAAACAAACTAATAACCCTCATATAGCTAACCCCTACATCAAATACCTGTGCTGTAGCAACAGAATCAACAAACATACCTATTAATTGATAACCAAACAAGAACACCAACACAGATACAAGAATGGAAGATATAAATGCAGCTTTCAAGGCACCAAGATATCCCTCTTTTATACGCTCAATTTTATTTGCACCAATATTTTGAGCCGTAAAAGTTGATAAGGCATTACTGATACTCATCAATGGCAACATTGCAATACTATCTATTTTTTGCGCTGCTGTAAATCCCGCTACTACAATAGAACCAAACGAATTAACCAAAGACTGAATCGCTAACATACCAATACTCAATGAAGTCTGTTGAACTGTTGAAGGAATCCCCATTCTCACCATTTTCTTTAACATTGCAAAGTTGAAATACTTATCCGTTTTCCCGGGGAGTTTCTGTAATCTAAGCCACAATAGATACAAAGCCACTAACGCCGCAACTGCTTGCGCAATAACTGTCGCATACGCAACCCCTTTTACTGACATCCCTAAACCAATCACAAAATACAAATCAAGTACAACATTTATTAAAGCGGCAATAATTAAAAGCACCATTGGTGTTTTCGAATCACCAAGCGCTGTAAAAATTGCATTCAATACATTATACAAAAATGCAAATACGATTCCCGCAATGATAATCATCAAATAATCTCTAGAATATTGAATAATTTCTGGAGGAGATCCCAAAATTTCTAATAAAGGATTCACTAAGAATTGACCAAAAACGGACATCACACAACCCGCCACTAAAAAAGTAATCAATGCCGTATAAATACTAAGTTTCACTTCTTTATGTCGCTCTGCTCCTAGATACTGCGAAATGACAACTGAACATCCCATTGACATCCCCGTTGATAAAGCAACCATTAAATAAAAAATCGGAAAACTAGAGCCTACTCCTGCTAATGCTTCTTCCCCAACAAATTTTCCAACAACCACCGTATCAACAACATTATATAACTGCTGAAATAAGTTCCCAAATAACATTGGCATAGTAAACGCCAATAATACTTTAATTGGTTTCCCTTGCGTTAAATCCTTCTGCATACCAAAACAACCTTCCTATCATTTTCAATATTACTCTATTCTACCACTTCTTATCTATTTTCCAAAACAAATTAAAAAGCGATACATCTCTGCATCGCTTCATTTCAAATTACTTATTTATTTTGCAATTGAATCAAAATATTTAATTGTTCTAACCATTTGGCTAGTATATGAATTTTCATTGTCATACCAAGCAACCACTTGAACTTGAGTCGTTCCATTATCTAGAGGTAACACTAATGTTTGTGTTGCATCAAACAATGACCCATAATCAGATCCAATAATATCAGAAGACACTAACTCTTCTTCTGTATATCCAAATGATTCACTCGCCACAGCCTTCATAGCCGCATTCACTTGTTCAACAGTTACAGTACCTTCAACCACTGCTACTAAAATCGTACTAGAACCAGTAGGAACTGGAACACGTTGTGCAGAACCAACCATTTTCCCATTTAATTCAGGAATTACTAAACCGATTGCTTTTGCTGCTCCTGTAGAGTTTGGCACAATATTTACTGCCGCTGCACGAGCACGTCTTAAATCACCTTTACGATGAGGACCATCTAATACCATTTGATCTCCTGTATAAGCATGAATTGTTGACATAATACCACTTTTAATTTTCGCTAAATTGTTTAGTGTATTTGCCATCGGTGCTAAACAGTTAGTAGTACAAGAAGCTGCCGAAATAATCGTATCTTCAGCAGTTAAAATATCTTCATTTACTGAGAATACAACAGTCGGTAAATCATTTCCAGCAGGTGCAGAAATCACTACTCTTTTCGCGCCAGCATCAATATGTGCTTGAGATGCCTTTTTTGAAGTATAGAAACCAGTACACTCAAGAACTACATCTACCCCTAATTTTCCCCAAGGAAGTTTAGAAGCATCTGCTTCTTTATAAATTTCAATTGTTTCCCCATCTACTGTAATTGATGATTCATTAACTGAAACTTTATCAGCTAATGCATATCTTCCTTGTGCAGAATCATATTTTAATAAATGAGCTAACATTTTTGGATCAGTTAAATCATTAATCGCAACAATGTCATAACCTTCTGCCCCAAACATTTGTCTAAACGCTAAACGCCCAATACGTCCAAATCCGTTTATTGCAACTTTTACTGTCATTTTAAGTCCTCCTTTTGACTCCTATATTATAAGAATTATCATCATAAAAGTCAATTGTGATATTATTGACAATCACACTTATTTTTACCATGATTCCCTTATATATAACGGCTTACCAGATAAAGCAAATGCTTCTATTACATTGGAAACATTTACATCATATAAACGATTAAACAACTCATAATCATTGATACGAGCCATCATAAACCCTTTCTGTTGGAAATGAACATCTGGAATCATCAATTCTATGGCTTCATCCTTTGAAACAGATAATCTAATTTCATTTCTCATATCAAATGCATAATTCAACAATTTCAAGAAAGCCAAAGAATTCAAATATTGAATTTCTTCTATTTTAATTTCATCTCTCTCCAAATAATAGACCATATATCCTTCCAAAATTCCTTCTTCATTGCGATAAGCAATCATTTTCCCGCCCTCTGCCTGCAATTCATCTCGATAATTTTGATAATATGATGTATCCCTCATATAATACCCATCAAAATACACCATAAATTCACGATATAATTTCACTAATTCCTCATCAGAAAATATTTTCTCAATTCCCACTAATGAACAGCGCTTCACTTGCTTTGAAAATAAATGGTATTCTTTACGAAAATACACCATTTCAAACCCAAATCTCAGATAAAGTTTCGGATTATATGCTTGAATTAAAGTCACCAATTCTTGACACTCTAACTCCTCAAGCACTTCTTTCATTAATGTATTCATATACCCTTGATGACGATAAGCATACGCGGTAACCACTCCACAAATAAATGAAGCTTTAATACGCTTCCCATTCAATAATAATGAATGCTTATTATAACAAAGCGTAGAAATAATGCCTTCCGGATTTTTAATTACATAACAATTATTATCTTTATAAAGATTTTTAAAATAATAATCTATTGAACCCCCATCATCAAAAGAAAACACACTTTTCCACAGATAATATACTTTTTCTTTATCCTCAGCAATTGCTTTCTGAATCATACTACACCTCTTCACATAAACGATACTTCATAATCAAGAACTCTGGATAATATGCCATTTTTGCTTGACGAATATTCTCTTTCCCCATATCTTCTTCACGATTAATATAAGGATATTCCAAGAATTCTCTCATCAAAAACTCTTTTAAAATCACTTGATATAACCCTCTATATTGACTATCTGCCTTCTCAATATTAATCTGACACATCCTATCTGAAAGCACTGAACCTACAATAAATGCTTTTATTTCCCCATCAATGCGAATCACTCCACCTTTAGTAGGCAACACTTCCCATAAACGCAAAACTTTCTCAACGCCTCTTCTCTCTTCTGCTAAAAAGCTATCTTGATCTTCTTCTTTCCAATTCTCTAAAAAAGAAACACAAGCCTCTATATTCTCCTTACTAATAGATTCATACACAAATCGCTGCTGATACTCTTTATAGAAGGCATTGAGATGATTCCTTTTTTTCTGTAACTTTTTACCAGAGAATGTTCTAAATTTCTCCGTCAAATAAACATAATCGGCATTATCCCGATATTCTTCGCTATGATAGTTTTGAAACACTTCTGTAACAAAATCCATTTCTTCTTTCACAAAACAACTCAACACAAAGGGAACTCGATAATGATCAAATACCTTTTTTGCTGCTACAATCGCTTCTTTAAAATACTTCTTTTCACACAATGGCATATACACAAATAATTCTTGTTCATGAATCCCAAGCAATATTAACCAATGTTCCCCTTGATATTTCCACAATGGATATGTTTCTTGCCATAGCATAAAACCAATGATATTGTGATTGCTCTCTTCATAGTTTGCTAATTTCAGATATTTCCTGATTAATGGTATATCCTCAACAGTAACGGGTTCAAATTCGTTTCCCAATGTTTCCATATTTATTCGTTTTCGATTTCCCTTTCTTCATATTCAACATCAATTATATTCGTATCATTTTTTCTCTCTGTACTTTCACTATATTGCGAATTCCACGTATTATGAACATCTTTTTGTGCCTGATTCATAGCTCTTTTCATTTTATAATATAGATACACAAAACCAGCTACCATCACCAAAAGCAATATCCAAAGATAAGGTAGCGCAATAAAAAACAATAATATTCCTAATAACATAACAAGAAAGGATTGTATATTTTTCATATCATCACCTCTTTTATTATATATTATTTCAATAAAAAAATGTGTAAAATACACATCTACAATCAATATTTTTCATTTTTTCTCTTGATTATGAAAAAAAGAAATCATCCCCCTTACAAGAATTCAACTAATTATTTTCAAAATCAAACAATACTATCATCTCTATCTCTAAGCCTTTCGCAAGCTTTGACATACTCAATAGTGAAATATTGCGCATACCCCTTTCTGTATCAGAAATATAATTCCTGTTTAACCCCGAACGAAAAGCAAGTTCCTCTTGAGTGAAACCCTTTTTCATGCGAAGCACTCTTAATCTTCTACCAAACCTTTTTTCAATATGACTGAAATGCTCTTCTTCAAAGTTTCTACGCTTTTTCCACTCCATGTAGTATCTTCTCCTCAACTATCTAATTTGGAGTATATTCATATTATTCTTATTTTCTACCCACTTTAAGGGTACCTATCAATATATGTAAGGAAATGTTAAATACCTTTCCCTGATATTCTCTCTTTTTTCACACAAAAAAGTTGGAGCATTTTATTCTCTCCAACCTCTTTTTCCTTTATTTTTCAAAGTATAGATTTTCTACTCTTCTTCTTTTTTCTTTTGGAGCAAGATACCCGTCCCTGCTGCTACTACCATTACACCTATCCATGGCAACATACTTCCTGTTACTCCTGTATTTGGCGTATTTGGTGCATTTGGCGTTGTTACAGGAATATTCACATTTATGGTCGGCATTACTGGTGCAGGTTCTGTAGTAGGAACATACACATTTATAGTTGCTGTTTCTATTTTTACAAATCCTGTGTAGTGATCTTCATATCGAAATGTTATTTGATACATTCCTGTTCTTGTTACATCCACATTATGTGTTAGCTCTGCTGTTGCTGTTAATGAATAGCTGGAGAACGATCTATGTAGTGTCCAATTTTCATCCCTATCTTCTTTTCCGGCTGCGAAATTAGTGAATGCTGTATATAGTATTGGATTTCCATCTTTATCTTTTGCGCTTACAAAACTATCTTCTGGATTCCATTCATTCCCTCTTGTTACTTTCACATCTCTCAATATAATCTCTGTTTGATCGACTAAAACCGTTACTACGGAGGTTGCCACTACTGGTACTCCACTTGCATTATCGTAACTGTAAGTTACACGATAAACTCCTTCTTTATTGGCAACTACTTTATCGCCACCTACCTCCACATCTCCTACTGTTAATCGCTTACCATCTTTGTCTGTCGCACTCACTAAACCCCATCCATCTGTCCATGTTTGACCTATATAAACCTTAACATCTTGAGCGATTACTGTTGTTTTATCTACTAACGCAATTACTGAGAGCGTTTTATTTGTCGTGATTTCTTGTCCTGTTCCTCTTACTGGTATATAGGTCGCCATTATATCTTCTGTACCAGTAACATTTTGAGGCATTGCACTAATTGCTAACACTTTTGCACTTGCCCTAGTAATATTTGTTTTTGCTGTTAGCGTAACTACACCAGTCGTTGGATTAAATGCATACTCAAAAAGCTCATCTGCATCTTTTGTGTTATATTTCACTGTTCCCATGTCAACTAAATTAGTTGGCAATTCCAATTTAATCACATCACCTTCAATCACATGAATCTCATCCGTTGTAACAACTGTGAAATTAAATGTTAGTGTGTCCTTTGAAGTTTTTTGTGACTCAAGATTTGTTTCTAAAGTAATCGTTGGCAACTCCAAAGCGGATACTCCAACCTCTCCCATATGCATTGCCGATAGAAACACAAATACTACAAGCATACTAGTCCATATTTTTTTAATCATAATTTTCTCTCTCTTTTTCTATTTTTCTATTTGGTTTTCAAAAGCGAAACCCATTTTCTTTCCACATAATTTTAACATAACACAAAAGTTTTGCAAAATGCTTTTTAACAATTTGTGGTAAAAAAGTGCTTTTTTCCCTTTTTGCACATGGACAAACTTTTTTTTGTAATTCGTTTGCACATAAGTCTTTTAGAGGAAAACTATATTCACTTATCTCTAATTTTGATAGCCTCTTCTTTTATTTTACTAAATCGATGTTTCATTCCTGATTTACTAATTTCCTTTTGATATTCCTTTTCATACATCTCACAAAGTTCCATCAAGCTATAATCCACATATTTTAAACGAAGACTTGCGACTTCCTGCAATTTCTCATCCATCATTCCAAAACGACCACCATCAATAATCAATTGTATATCTTCCAGTTGTTTCCCACTTGCCACTAATGTTTTTACTTCATTTGCTAATTCACAATTATCTAATCGCACAAAATTATTTTTATAATCCCGTTGAATACGACGATTCTCAAAATCCATTACTGCATTATGCGCTCCTATACATCGCAAAAAATCAGAAATTTTCTCTGACTGTTTCAGATAAGCTACATGCTGATTTCTCCTTTTAATATATTTTGCAGGCAAACCAAAACGTTTCATAATCCGAATAATATATTGTGTGTGTTCTTCATCATTGGTTACAATTTCCAAATGATAATTCGACTTTTGCGGAGAATTCACACTCCCTGTTGCCAAGAAACTCCCTGCTAGATATGCTCTTGCACAACATTCTTTCTTCACTAATAGTGCAGGCGGATGTTGCAACAATTCCTCTTCCTTCAATAAAGATAAATCCTTCAAGATATCCTTTACTTTTTCCAAAACTTTAATTGCATAAATATTATTCTTTTTCAAATTCATTTTTTTGATAACTGAAAGTTCTGTTTCTACTCCATATAACTCTTTCAATAATACCCAAATTCTTTTTGCTGTTGTTGGATTTTCAATCCTAACACTTAATGTCATTCTTCCAGAAGAAATAGAAAGTGTTGAACAAAGTTGAATAAACGCAGCTAGCTGCGCTTGTTGACAACAACGATGCAAAATATTTTGCCCAATTTCTGCTTTTACTTCTTGACTAAAAGACATCTTATAACTCCTTCTGAATTAACAACTCAAATAATTGTTTTATTTTTTCAGGATCATGGCGAATTAAATCATTTTGAAAATTCAACAACTCGTGCTTCACTATCTTATAAGAGTGAATTTCATCACCTATCACTACTGGATAAGCAATTTCTTCTTCGTATTTTTTTAAAGCTGAGCTAGGAATACAATCACTTGCATAAACCACAATATCAAGAGAAGAATGCAAATGATCTTCAATCGCAGAAACATGATCCTCTAAGCTATATAAATCAGTTTCTCCATGCTGTGTCATGGCATTGCAAAGATAAACACGTTTTGCACTACTTTTTTGAATTGCTTTGCGAATATCATCAATAATAATATTCGGCAAAATACTAGTATACATACTACCCACTCCAAAAATAATCATATCTGCATTTCTAATTGCCTTGATTGCTGATTCTGTTGCTAACACTTCTTCCTTGTAAAAAACTTCTTGAATTTTATTCTCATATATTGGAATATTGCTTTCTCCGGCAACAATAGTTCCATCTTCCATTTTAGCAAACAATGTCACTATTTCTGTTGTAGAAGGAATAATATCTCCTGCAACATTTAATACTTTGCTAATGTCATTAATTGCTTCCATAAAGTTCCCTGTTTGTTTTGTAAGTGCCGTCAAAATTAAGTTTCCCAAATTATGTCCACCTACATCTTCCCCATCCAAATCATCAAAGCGATAATCCATTAACTTCGCTAAAACAGGTTCCGATTTAGATAAAGCAATCATTACATTCCGTACATCTCCCATTGCTGGGATATGAAAGTGTTTCCGCAAACGCCCTGTACTTCCCCCATCATCCGCAACTGTTACAATGGTGCTAATGTGAATATCATCCAGTAACTTTAAGCCTCTTAAAATGGCAGATTGTCCATGTCCTCCACCAATCACAACTAAGTTTTTCTTCATAATCAATCCCCAATATCTCGTTGCAACTTATAAATTCTATATTTATCTTTGTATGCTTCTGTAAAATACTCCACCAAAGAAACAGATCGATGTTGCCCCCCTGTACAACCTATCCCAATCGTAAAATGATGCTTTCCTTCTTGATATCCTTCTTCAATATAGAAATCTAAATAGTCCTTTATTTTTTGAATAAAAGTATGTGCTTTCTCAAATGAAAGCACATAATCATACACTTCAGAATTTAATCCTGTTAAATATCGTAACTCCTCAATCCAATAAGGATTTGGTAATGATCGCACATCAAATATCACATCAGCGTCAATGGGAACCCCTCTTTTATAGCCAAATGATAGAAATGTCAAAGAAATTAAGGGTTGATCTTCTAAAGCAAACACCCCAGCCAACAAATTCTTTAATTCTGTTTGCTTGATATAAGTGGTATCCACCACCATATACGCATCATCAAAAATAGAACTAAATATCTCTGTTTCCTTTTCAATTGCTTCTTCTAAACTACTAGCTTCTTTAGAAAGCAATAAAGGATGTATTTTACGAGATTGTTTGTATCTCAGTAATAGTTCATCTTCCTCTGATGTAAGCAGTAATATTCTGACATCAAAAAGCGCATCTTTAAAACTTTCACGATATAATTTAAAGTCCACCATATTCGTTGCTAAAGCGATACTCATATATCTAGGGTCATCACTTGTTTTAATTAATTCTAATAACTCTGGTAATAGTTCCACTGGATATTGATCAATACAATGATATCCAATATCCTCTATTCCTCTCATCGCACTGGTCTTTCCGGCTCCACTCAATCCTGTGATTAATACTACTCTCTTCTTTTCCATATGATTACCTCAAATTCATTCTACCACAGTGCCACGCGTACAACAATGAATACAATGTGATTGCTTTCCATCAATAATGACAAATCAAACATCACAAAACTTATCTTTACATTACCCGAAAACAGTAAGAAATAAATCTATCACTTAATCACTTTAATATTCTCTTTATGATTTATATGTACTACTGGATGTTGCCTAAAATAATCAATAACTGCACTAATCATATCCGTTGGAATTTCATAAAGCAATTCAGACTCTTTAACCATTGAAAAATCTCCTCCCCCTACTGCTCTATAATTATTCATAACTACCTTAAAATAGTCATCATCTGCAATTTCTTTCCCTTGATATAAGCAAGTAATAATTCTTTCCCCTTTAGAATTAGATACTTTAATTGTATAGTCAATACCATCTACCATATCATAATTATATAATTGTATTTTTGGTTTTATAAACTCAGGATTAATGATAATCTCATCATTATCTAAAGCAAAAAATTCTGCGGATTTCTCTAACATCGCTCTGACATTTTTACCACTCATCTTTATAACTGCAAAAGAGTTAGGATAAATGTAATTATTCACTAAATCTCTTAAACTAACAAATTCATTAAATCCCGGAACTGTATTAAAAAGAGCGGATGAGGCTAACTGAGCATCTTTCGCTAAAGAAAACAATATCTGATTAGAAAAAGAAACAAGAGGGTGTTTATTTAATCTTGCTTCTAAAGGATCTTCAATCAATAAATCCCCTGATGCTAATCTTCCTAATGGTTGATCTAAATGTTTTTGTACAGAAGCTTCTAGTGCTAGAAAAGGCTTAAGAAATGCTTGATCAACCGCAAAGTCTTTTACCTCTATTAAACTACCCTTTAATTCTTTCTTATCGATATCTAGCTCAATACTCATAAGTTCATTCCCATTATAGTTTGCCTGCACTACCACTATCTTTTCGCTATTATAAGCAATGGAACGATGTTGATGCCCGGTAACTAAAACATCAATCTCTGCGATTTCATTGATCATCTTAGACCCTAAATTTTCACCTGTAAGCACTTCAGTTGCCATATTACTATCAAGATCTCGCTCCAAACCTCCATGATAAACAACTACCAAATAATCAGCTTCTTCTTTTAAACGCTCAACTTCTGTTTGTACATAATCAAACGCATCTATAAATGTAAAATTTTTAATATTTTGCGCTTGCTCCCAATTCGGTATATATTGAGTAACCACTCCTATAAACGCTATTTTAATTCCTTGAGTTTCATGTATTTTACTTTGCCCTATTGCTTTTCCTTTATATAGAGCATTTCCACAGATACTGAAAGCATTACTCTTATTAAGATAATCAAAGAGATATTCCTCGCCATAATTAAAATCATGATTTCCTAAATTAATATAATCATACTGCAAAGAATTTAAAGCACTTGCTAAAGGGGTAGGAGATATATTGTTTTCTGCTGCATAAGCACTAAATGGACTGCCTTGTAAAATATCACCATTGTCAATTACTATTACTTCTTCTTTTTCTCTAAACTTCTTAATTATCGTACTAATTCTAGATAACGAATACGGCGCAATCTCATTATTATGATAATAATGAGGGAACAGACTTCCATGGATATCCGTTGTAATTAAAATGCGAATTTTTTTCATGTTTTACCTCTCTAAATTATTATACACAGATAAACAATGAAATGTTAACTATTTAATATTGACAATTAGATTCGTGAATGAAATAATGGCAGTGAAGTTGTATTTTTCGAAAGGAGAAAAAATGAAAAAATTACTTACATTGTTAGTTATTGGATTACTACTGTTATCCGGCTGTTCAGGCTCAGGTTCTTCATCTTCTGATGATAAACACATCTCTAATTTGCAAATTGTTTTTGTTCCTAGTCGTGATGCTGACGCAATCCTTACTGCTACGGAACCTCTTAAACAGTTAATTATTGACGAAATGGCTACTCATGGTTATACAATAGACCAAGTAACGATTACTGTTAGTACTAACTACGAAGCTGCTGGGGAAGCTCTAGCTGCTGGTTCTGTGCATGTTGGATTCATTCCAGCGGGGACTTATGTTACCTACCAATCAGAGGGCGTAGATGTAATTCTTGCCGCTACTCGTGATGGACTTTCAAAAGATTTTGAAAATCCTGCGGACTGGAATGACGGTTTACCTACAATCGGTTTACCTGAGCAAGTTACATATTATCGTGCTTTAATATTTGCTGGTCCTTCTGAAATGGGACAATCGTTAGCAGCAAAAGTAAATGCTGGCGAAACACTGACTTGGGATGATTTGAATGCTGCTACATGGTGTTCTGGATCAACTACTTCATCTGCTGGTTACATTTATCCTTCTCTATGGTTAAGTGAAAACTATGATGGTAGAATCCTATCTGATTTAGCAAATAATATTCAGACTACTGGATATTCTGATACTTCTGCTCGTTTAGCAAGTGGTTCATGTGATGTTGGTGTTGGATTCGCTGATATCCGTTCTGATTATGAAGAATACTGGAAAACTCCTACCACTGAAATTGTTGCTGGTGGCGACACTTATGGTTGGGGTAAAACTGATATGTGGTCAGAAGTTCAAATCATTGGAGTAACTCCTGGAATTATGAATGATACTGTTTCAGTATCAGCTAACAATCCTGATGTAACTCCTGATTTCATCGCTGCATTCCAAGCATCACTAATTGCTATTGCTCAAACTGAAGCTGGTGAAGCTGCTATTGCTATCTATGCTCATAAAGGATATGTAGTAGTTCAAGATTCAGATTACGATAGCTCTCGCGATGTATTAGAATTAATGAAAGATAGATAATTTTTAGAAAAGCGAGGTTCGCCTCGCTTTTTTTAAAATAATGTTTAAGGAGGGAATATGATTCAGTTCATAAATGTAGATAAAACCTACCCAAATGGTGTTCAAGCACTTAAAGATGTTAGCTTACAAATCCAACAAGGGGAATTTGTAGTAATTATTGGTTTATCAGGTGCTGGTAAATCCACATTAATTAGAAGTATTAATCAAATGCACAGCATCACAAAAGGACAACTTATTGTTGATGATGTTGATGTTTCAAAATTAAAAGGAAAAGATTTAAGAAAATTTCGCAGAAAAATCGGTATGGTTTTCCAATCGTTTAACCTAATTAAAAGAACTACAATTATTAAAAATGTATTAGCTGCACGTGTAGCTGATATGCCACTCTATAAAAGTATTCTAGGCATTTACTCAAAACAAGATAAAATCAAAGCATTAGAAGCTTTAGACAAACTAAAAATACTTGATAAAGCTTATACTAGAGCAGATCAGTTATCTGGGGGACAACAACAAAGAGTTGCCTTGGCTAGATGTCTAGCTCAAGATCCACAAATCATCCTAGCAGATGAACCAGTGGCATCTTTGGATCCCGTTACTGCAACTCAAGTAATGGATGACTTTGTGAAAATAAATAAAGAATTCAACATTACTGTTATTGCGAATATGCATCATGTTGATTTAGCCTTAAAATATGCAAATCGTGTTATTGGTATTAAAGAGGGAAAAATTGTTTATGATGGCGGTGTGGACGGCATCAACAATGATAGACTGATGGAAATTTATGGAAGAGAATTAACGGATACTGATCTAATGGAGAAAAATAATGTTGGAATTTCTTAAACCAAAACCATTAGAATTATCAAATGGTAAGAAAGTCAAGCAACCTTTTAATATTGCGATCATAATAGTTCCCATATTTATTTTCTTACTATTCTACTTTGGTAGACTCACTAACTTCAGTCTTACTGTGCTTTTAAGAAGAGGTCATCAATTCTTTGCGATCATAAGAGCAATGTTCCCAATTAACTTCTCATACTTATCCGCAGTCATAAACCCTATGATTGCCACCATTTCTATGTCATTTTTAGGCACTGTATTTGCTGCTGTATTATCAATACCCCTCGCTTATCTATCATCATCTAATATGAATCAAAATAAAATTTTACTACAAGCAGTTCGATTTGTTATGGGCATATTAAGAACTTTGCCTGTTTTAATTGTTGCTTTAATCTTAACTTATATCTTTGGTGTTGGAACCTTCGCAGGAACCCTTGCTATCTTTGTATTTACACTTTCCATTATAACCAAGATGTTCTATGAACAAATTGAAGATGTAGATATGGGACCGTTTGAAGCGTTAGAATCTTCTGGCGCAAGTCGCGTCAAATGTTTCTTCGCTGCTGTTATGCCTCAACTGAAAGGTCAATATATTTCTAATATCTTATATAATTTTGAAATGAATGTTAGAAATGCTGCCATCCTTGGATATGTTGGAGCTGGTGGTATTGGTTTATTGATGAATGAAAAGATTGGTTGGAGAGAATACGATAAATTAATTGTCATCTTGATTGTCTTATTAATTGTCGTAGTTATCATCGAATCTGTCAGTAGAGTCATCAGAAAGAAGGTGAGCTAATGAGCGACAAAATCATGGATATGTATAAAAAACAACCTAAGACTTGGATCCTATCATTAACAGTTGCCGTGGGTCTATTATTTCTGATTGCTATTTGTTTACCCTATGTTAGCTATAAGGGTATCACCGCAAATGGTATTCCTATTGCTACTAGTATTTTAAATAGTTTAATTAATCCAAGTTTTGAAATGATTTTTAATTTAACGAAAGATGGCGTTCCTTATTTACTATTTGAAACCATTGGTATTGCTTTTCTTGGGACAATTATTGGTGCAGTCATCTCTATCCCGATTGCTTTTCTTGCCTCTAGAAATATATTCCCTAATTGGTTCTGTTCAATCTGGATGTTAATTATAACGGTTATAAGAACTTTCCCTGCTTTTGTTTTAGGCTTAATGTTTATACGAGTCACAGGTCCTGGAGCATTTGCTGGTGTATTAACTCTAGCGTTATCTTCCGTAGGAATGATTTCAAAACTGTTTATTGAAGTTGTTGAAGACTTAGACCAAGGCATTATTGAAGCTTTAGATTCTGCTGGATGTACTACTTTTCAAAAGATTAGATTCGGCATTATCCCTCAAATTACATCAAGCTTCTTGTCCATTGCAATCTACCGTTTTGAGATCAATATTAAAAATGCTTCCATACTAGGATTAGTAGGAGCAGGTGGTATAGGAACAGCATTGTTATTTGCTATGGGTGCTGCTCGTTGGCGTAATGTAGGAGCCATTATTTGGGGATTAGTAATAGTAGTTATCCTATTTGAAACAATATCTTCTAGATTGCGTAAAAAGCTTACTACAGGCGAGTAAAAAATACTTTTTCTTACAAGTAGAATCTATAAAAAATTAAAACGAAAAAAAGACGTAGTTCTAAATAGTGCTGTCAACTATCTAGTTCTCTCGTTTTTTTTATTTTTTAACATCTTTTACAAACAAGTTTACAATTCTGATTTTTCAATTACACTTTTAATTGTTAATCATTTTCATAATTATTAGTGGAGCGATTACAAGCTTTTATCATCGCTTTCAAATGATATTTCATACAGATAAAAGTAATCCTAAATCAACCATTATAAATTACTAAGCAAGGTCAATCCAGCGATAACCAACACCCGAAACAGTCACAATATAATTTGATAACCCACTTCTCTCCAATTTCTTTCTAATCTCCTTAATATGAATATCCACTTTCCTCACATTCTCTCTACTATTCCATATCTTCTCTACTATCTCTTCTCTCCCCATGATTTCCCCCTTATTCTCTATTAATATCCTCACAACCTCTAACTCTTTTCTTGTCAACTCTACCTCTATCCCATTAAGAACCAATTTATTCCTCTTTATCACTTCCCCCACCTTTCTTCTTTGCATCATCAACTTCTCTATATATGCTCTTATCACTCCATCTGCTTTTCCCTCTTCTATCATCAAATCAATCTCATTTCTTAATCCTTCCATTTCCCCCTCTCTATCTCCCTCCTCTATCATCAATACTGTATACACTCTTCCCTTCATCTTCTTTACACTTTTCAATAACTCCACTCCATTATATGGTGTCATTTTGTATTCTGCTACTACTACCAGTTCTCCCCCTTTTCTCTTTATGATCTCTTCTATCCCCTCCAGAAACCCTTTACACATCACTACTTTTTTTCCCTCTAATATTCTCAACATTCTTTCTCTTTTTTTTGTTTTTTCACTGACTACTATAATTTCCATCTTTCCCTCTTCCTATTTCTATCAAAAGAGGTTGGAGCCTTTTATCCTCTCCAACCTCTTCTGCCTTTATTCTTTTTATCTTTTCAAAGCTTCATAATTTTTTATTCTTCTTCTTTTTTCTTTCGTAACAATGTACTTGCTCCTGCTGCCACTGCCATAACTCCTATCCATGGTAACATACTTCCTGTTACACCTGTATTTGGTGTTGCTGGTGCTACAACTACAATTTTTTGTTTGAATGATGCTGTGATCATTACATTTCCTGCTGGCATCACAAATGAGTTTCCTGTTAGCGGTATTACTGCTCTCATTCTATCGTCTGTTGTTACGATCACTGTATCCATCTCATAACCTGCATCTGGCGTAATTGTAAAGCTTATCACATCTCCATAGCTTGCGCTATACGTGCTTAATGTTATAACTCCATTTGCTACTGGTGCTACACTCACTTTATAGCTCGATTTTTTAAATGTTGCACTCACTGTTACGTTTTCTGCTGGCATCACAAAGGAATAATCAGCTTTTGATACTGTGATTGTACTATTTGATGTATTTCCTTTTACTGTGACTTCATCCAATTCATATCCGATTGCTCCTTTGATTTGTAATTTTATTTTATTTCCCATATTCGCAATCGACTTATCTACTGTTACTGTTCCGTTTGTAATTGTTGTATCAATTTCTACATTATAATCAACTAACTCATATGTTGCGCGTACTATTACATCATCTGTTGGCATTGTGAACTTTCCATTTGTTACCGTTACTGTTCCTCCTCCTACTTTTTCTACTGTAAGTGTTTCTAGTTTGTACCCCGCTGCTGGAGTGACCGTCAATGTTACTATCTCTCCCATATTCGCTGTTGCTTTATCTCTTGTTACTGCTCCATTTACCATTCCTGAATCAATGGTTACTTTGTAATCAATTAACGCAAATGTTGCACTTGCTGTTACTGCATCTGCTGGCATCACAAATGTTCTTGTATTCCCAGTTCCTGTTACTGTTACTGTTCCTCCGCCTGCTTTTGATATTGTGATTGCATTCAGCTTGTATCCTGTTGCTGGAGTCAGTGTTAATGTCACTGTTTCTCCCATTTTTGCTGTTGCTTTATCTGATGCTAATCCTCCATTCACTGGTGTTGTTACTGTAATTGCATAATCTACTGCTGTGAATTTCCCATATACTGTTTTTGCTGTTGTTGAATTAATCACACTTGCAATTCCATGATCTACCACTGTGCCTGTAGATGCACTTCCCCATCCATTAAACATATATCCTGTTTTTGTTGGGGTTGTTGGTAAATCTGTTGATGCTAGCGTAGTTCCATATTTGTATGTTTTTGTTGTGTATAATGTTCCATCTACATTATAACTTACACTTACATCTTTTGCTTTCCATTGGGCATACAGTGTCAATTCTCTTTCTGTTGCTGTATAGCTTGCATTAGTTCCTGCAACTACTGTTGTTCCAGTTCCATCTGCTTTCGTATTCCAACCATCAAAGTCATATCCATATAATGTTGGTGTCGCTGTTGCTACTGTCAACGTATCTATTTGATAGATCCCTGTTTCTAATAGCGGAAGATTTTCAACTACATCTCCTGAATTTACATAATTTACTTCTGCAATATTTCCTTCATATACGATTGATATCGCTTTTGTTGAGAACCCTACCATTCCACTTTGCTTCTTTATTACTGATCCTTGTGTTTTTTCTGCTGCTGAGAACTCAAACTGATTATATGCAGTTTGATCCCCTGTTGCTGGTATTTTAAAGTTCATCACGATTTCTACTACACTTCCCGGTGCAATCTCACTATTCAATAGTAAGAACATTGCCGTTGGATCAGTTACTGCTCCTAGGCTTGTTTTCCACATTGTTGGATTTGCTGCCGGATTATATGTATCTGGTTCCATTTCCGCTAATGTTGGTGGTGTTGCATCTGTGTAGTACGCTGTTACTGTACTTCCGTCTATTCCTTCAAACTCTATATTACCATCTGATGCTGCAAATCCTGCTGGTAATAAGTTATAAATCTTCAAATCTTTAAATGTTGTATTTCCCTCATTTGTCAGTGTTAATTTGATTTGTACATTTCCATTATTTGCTGCTGGGAATACATCTCCTTGATTCAATGGTATGAAGTTTGCATGTACTCCATCTACCTTTATTGATGATGTTGAAGTGATATTTGATAGTGTTTGTACTAACAACATTGTTGTTCCTGTTGATACGCTATACTTATCCCCTGCATTCAAGCCATAATTGGCTGCACTTTCTCCTCCCGGTAGATTTCCTGTTGCATAATACGCTTGTTTAAAGTTTGCACTATCCACTTTTGACACTAACACTCTACTGATATCCAATACTCCTGCCGGTGTTCCTTCTGCAATTTTGAATTTCACTGAAATCGAGAATACCATTCCTGAAACTGATGTTCCTGATGTGTACTCTCCTGTTGTGTCAAACGAGTAATACTTATAGTTTGCATCACTTGTTACAAGACTTCCATTTACACCTACAGTCGTAATTCCATTAACATCTCTTAATGTAAATGTATTTCCTATAAGTTCCATTTCGTTTGGTACTCTTATCATGATTTTTGGATTATTCCAACCATAACTACTATAAGATCTATTCGCATAGCCTACAATTTCAAAGTCCGCAATTGATCCCGGTGCCACCGATGTATCATTGGCCACTAGTACCGCTCTAACTGCTGATGTCCCATCTTTAATATAGCTCACTGGTTGCAATGAATCTCTATAGCCTGTGACAATATGATCTAATGGATTATTGTTATTGTCATATTCCATATAGTGTCTTGTCGCTACTGATGTATAGTCTGCGATTGGACTTCCATCTGGCCATGTTCCACTATTCCATTTATTCGCAACATACCCAATTGCAATACCTGTCCCATATGGCCATGTACCTTCTGCACTAGGTGTTACACCATTTCCTCTTGGCACAACTATCACTTGTTTAATATATTCTGTACTTGATAATCCTACTCCTGTTAAATTAAGACTTTGCTCCCCTGTAAATACAGTTGGACTTCCTATTCCTCCATATACATATGTTCTTGTTGTATCATCACTTGTGCTTACTGTTCCTTTTGTGTCTACTATTTCTAGACTAACATTATATTTCATTTCATTAATGCTTGCACTCTCTCTTGATGGTAAAACAGTAATTGATCTAAACGCTACTTTTGCAGAACCACTTGCAGGTTGTTCTAACACCCATTTTACGCCTGTTGCATCAGTTGATCCCTGATTTTTTGATGTCTGTAAATGTCCATATGATCCATAGCCAAATACATATACTGTCGAAACAAATTCACTTCCTGTTCCATCAGCTCGAACAACTGGAGGGTTATCTCCTGCTCTATGTTGATTTGCTATATATAAATTCCAAGGAAGTGGGTTCACTTTTACATAGGTTGTTGTTCTACTTACATCTTGAACATTTCCATTAACTTTCTTAATGACAATACCAGTAGTAATATTAATCTCATCTCCTAACATTACTGTTGTTGGCACCTCAAATTGAAAATCAAACATACTGAACGTACTATTTGCATTTCCTTGATAATGATATTGTCGCCAATCAGTTGCACTTGTCAACTTATAAGCATATCTTGTATATCCAGCTGCTGCCGTTCCTACTCCTGATATGATTGAAAAATACGAAGTGGCATCTGTCAGCACTAAATCACTTGGAATATCCATATACAAATATATATCTTGTGATGTATCAATCACTGTTTGATAATCATAACCATTACGGAAATGTACTCTTAATGTAATATCTCCTGATTCATATCGAATCTTACCACCCTCAACAGCACTAGGAGTCATTACAGTATGCCCAATGGAAACACCATCAACTACAGCTCCTGAAGTAACACTAGCCACAGGTACTGGTGTACTTTCTGTCACGCCAATATATGTCTTCGCCTTGATTTCCCACAAAGTTGTTCCCGCAGGTATTTTTGCCGCATATCCATTATTAAAGTTGAAGTATAGGTAAAACTGCCTCATTCCTCCACTTAATCCATCTTTTAATGTTATTTCTAAATTACCACCTACTACTGCAATATTCTCAACAAAATCTGTTACTCCTGCTATCCCTAACTCTGCTAACGTCTTTGCTGAATCATATTCAAAGAAATTCTCAATTTGTACCTGATTTCTTGTGGGATTATGGTTTGGTGTATAATCAAAATTCGCATATTTTGTATCATCCTTTGGTGCATAATTTAATGGGATGATAATCTTACCACCATTTACTACACCTCCATCATCCTGAACATTCACTGATATCTTGATAGATAGTTGTGGTGGTACTGTTCCATCAATTAAACTTGTGAATGTTTGATAATTTTCATAATCTGAATCAATTGTTACATCTATGCTTTGTCCTGCAGCTTCTACGCTAATTGGCACAATTGTATTTAAACACATTGTAACAATCATCAATACTGCAAAAAAGACTTTTGATAGACTAATCGTTTCTTTTTTGTATCCTTTCATGTTTTTCCTCCATTTTTCTTTTAATAATTCAACCTTATAAATATCCGTAATAACCCCTCCTCTTTTCGCTTTACTCATAATCAATCGATTGCTTACGAAATTTACTTTTGATTTGTACTTATACATTTTTTCGCCTATGTGTATATTAGAAGAAAAAAATTGTCATGATTTTCTTAATAATTATCTTCAATTCCATAAAAAAAGCATTTTTTTACCATGATTTGTCAAAAAAATGTTTGCAAAAGCTGTTTCTTGTGATAAAATTTTGTAGAAATAGTAGTTTAATTTGTATTTTACAGTAAAAAAGTTCGTCTATTATACACATAGGCGAACTTTTTTATTTACTAATATCTTTCAAATTCTTATGCAAAGCTATCATCTATATACTAAAAAACAATCCCCCAAGGATTGCTTTGTTTATAAATCAAAATCTTTCTTAAACTGTTCTAACGCCTCTTTGAAACTATAATAAATAGGAAGTTTATTATAGGTCAATGCACCAACAACATACGAATTAAATCCTATGGGACACTCTACTCCAGCAACATCATTCCTAGATACACGAATATCTGCAAAAATTGGATAGATTTTTATTTCCTTTCCATTCATGTATTTTTCAATGGCATTCCCTAGTTCCACCATCGTTCCTGTGTCATTACTTGCCAGTTCAAAAAAGAATACATTCGCCTTAGAAATATGGCTATAATCCACTTTAAATATTTCAGCAGAGTTCAAAACACTTGAATGATCAAAAGGCAACTCAATGGGATTTATGATTGTATACTCTTTTCCTGAATCCATTAAAATATCTTTTAATATTTTTCCTTCTGCTTTTCTTTGATACACTTCTCCCTCAGAAAATAAAGGTCCCGCATTATAAATATAAATCATACACTCATCCTTTCAAATATTAACATGCTGCTTGAGCAATAATTTCTCCATCATTTGTAGCAGTTAATCCACTCAGTCCCAACAAGGATTACGTCAAATCACTTGTCCATCCATGTTCACCTTTCAATATTTCTTTGATTTCCAGCAAATCGTGAATCACTTGGTTCGGCTTTGAGTCCAGCAATATTTGTTTTCTTTTTTCTTCAAAGACCAAGCCGATGGTATACACATATGCATTTTTTCCTGCCTCAACATCAGTCACACTATCACCAACATAAATCACATCATCATAGCTCGCCTTCAATTGATCGCAAGCTTTCAAAATACCTTCTGGATGTGGTTTATGATGTTCTACATTGTCCAAACAAATCACAACATCAAAGTAAGAGCTAAACCCTAATATTTCATTCCCTAACGCAACTGCGCTGCTAGATTTACTAGATACAAGACCCAGCGTATATCCCTCTTCTTTAAGAGAAGTCAAAAGCTCCTCTGCATGATTGATTGGTTTAATATATTTTTCATGTATCTCTTTATTTATATTTCCGTACTCTTCTATTAAAGACTCTACTTGATCTTCTTCAAAATACCTTGATAAAGACTCTTTCAATGTTGGACCAATCCATTTCATTTCATCCTCAATTGTTAGTTCATAATCAGGGAGGTGCTTGCGAAATATTGTACGGAAGGTTTCCAAAATCAACTCCTGTGTGTCTGCCAAAGTACCATCAAAATCAAATAAAATTACTGGCTTCTTTTTAAACAATTTTCGGAACATACCAAACCATCCCATTAGTCCAACAAGTAAAAAAGCAATTGAAACAAGTTGAGCAGTCCTCAATCCTCCATACATTAAACTATCTGAGCGAAAACCTTCTATTATGAAACGCGAAACGCCATACCACATTAAGTAAGCATATGCCAAATCTCCTCGTTTATATTGATTAAACTTCTTAATACCATAATTAATGATTAGCCAACCTATGATACAAGCAAGCGTTTCATATAGAAAAGTGGGTTCCCTAAATTCTCCCCCAATAAACATATTATCTTTTATAAAAGCTGGCCATCCATTAAAGTAAGACTCACTCACCACCCTACCAAATGCCTCTTGATTAGTAAAGTTCCCTAAACGTCCTATTGCTTGTGCTAACAGTACATGAGGAAGCACCATATCCGCTAAGCGAAAGAAATCAATGCGATGCCTTTTAGCAAACCAAATACTATATAAGATTCCTGCCATAAGTCCACCCTGAACAGCCAATCCACCTTCACGAGTCATTAAGATTCTTATTGGGTCTTGTAAATAAGCTGCCAAATCAGAAAATAACACATACCAAAGTCTTGCCCCGATCACTCCTGATATCATAATACCAAAAAATAAATCCGACATTAGCTCATACGGGTGCGCTGTTTTCTTAAATGATCTTGCAGATAAATATAATGCTAAATAAGCACCTCCCACAATAAATACTGCATACCACTGAATCGATAAGGGTCCTATTTCAATCACTGTTGACATATTTGGAAATAACTTCATTTTTAGTTCTCCTTCTTCTGATTCTTATCTAAAATATGTTGATACACACGTTCTTCAAATTCTTTTGCACTATTGATATCCATTTGCTTCAATGTGAAGTCCGTTACAGCAGATTCAATTAGAACTGCCATATTCCTTCCTTCTTTTACAGGAAATACCAACTCAGAAATTTCCAAACCTAATATTTTGCGACTATGATCTTCCTCTTCCATCCCTACTCGCTTATAATTTTTATTTTCATCCCATTTTTCTAAATGAACAATGAAATCTACATTACTACGTCTTAATGTAGCACTTGCTCCAAACATTTTTATAATATCAATGATTCCTAAGCCACGAATTTCAAGAACGCCCCTCAATAATTCTGGAGCTTCTCCAACAATTGCATTATGAATACGGAAAACATCAACACGATCATCCGCCACTAATGTATGCCCCTTCTTAATTAATTCCAAAGCAATCTCACTTTTCCCAACACCACTTTCCCCTGTAATCAAAACCCCTTTCCCATAGACATTTAACAACACTCCATGGATAGAATCACTAGGTGCTAATTTCTCATCAAGATATGAAATCAAATCTACCATGACACGAGAAGTTGATTTCTTTGCAACAAATACAGGAAAATCCTTCCTCTCACAAACAAGTTTAAGGATAGGCATTATCTCATTATCTCGAGAGATAACAATCGCAGGTGTACTTTCATCTGTAATCAAATCAAAACGCTCTTCTTGTTGTTCAGCAGATAAACTCTTAATGTAAGATCTCTCCTTATCCCCCAAAATCACAATTCTCTTTGGCTCTGTATGTTTAAAAAATCCTGTCAATTCTAAACCCGGTCTATTGATATCAGGCACTTCCACACAGCGTGATAATGATGCTTCATCTCCACAAACCAAATCCCATTTGAAGAATTCTTTAATTTCTGCAATTGTAACCTTTTTTTCATTTGATTCCATTTTTACCTCATTTCTCAAGTGCCTTTTTCAGATAAGCACCTGTATAACTCTTTTTCACCTTACTAACTGCTTCCGGAGTTCCCCTAGCAACAATCTTGCCGCCTTCATCTCCTCCTTCTGGTCCAATATCTATAATATAGTCTGCACTTTTGATAATATCCATATTATGCTCAATAATCAAAACAGTATCTCCATTATCAGCAATTCTCTGTAATACAAGCAATAATTTCTTAACATCATGGGAGTGTAACCCCGTTGTAGGTTCATCTAGCACATACAATGTTTTTCCTGTTGGTCTTTTTTGGAGTTCACTAGCTAATTTTACTCTCTGTGCTTCTCCGCCAGATAAACTAGGTGCTGGTTGTCCTAACTTAATATATCCTAAGCCTACATCCATTAATGTTTGTAAACGATGTTTTATTCTTGGAATAGCAGTAAAGAATTCTACCGCATCCTCAACGGTCATTTCTAACACATCATAAATATTTTTCCCTTTATAGCTAACCTGCAATGTTTCACCATTATAACGCTTTCCCTCACACTCTTCACAAGGTACATATACATCAGGCAAAAAATGCATAGAAATTCTTTTCACTCCATCTCCTTGACACAACTCACAACGCCCGCCTTTTACATTAAACGAAAAACGTCCTTTATCATACCCGCGAACTCTTGCTTCTACTGTCTGTGCAAATAAATCCCGAATATCATCAAATACACTTGTGTAAGTAGCAGGATTACTACGCGGAGTTCTTCCAATTGGATCTTGATCAATCACAATGATTTTATCAATATGTTCCATTCCCTCAATTTCTTCTACCTTACCCGCTTTAATACGAAGCCTTCCTAAACTGTTTTGTAAACTCTTCGCAATTACTTCATTAACTAATGATGACTTTCCACTACCACTTACTCCTGTTACCACCACAAAACTACCTAAAGGAATATCCACACTCACATTTTTCAGGTTATTTTCTTTCGCCCCTTTTATTTTCAAATACAAGCCATTCCCACTTCTTCTTTTCTTTGGCACTTCAATAGATAACTTTCCTGAAAGATATTGACCTGTAATTGAGTGATTCATTGCCATCACTTCTTGTGGTGTTCCCTCTGCAACAACTTCTCCACCATGTATTCCAGCACCGGGTCCAATATCTATAATATAGTCTGATTCCATCATGGTTTCTTCATCATGCTCAACCACGATTAATGAATTCCCTAAATCACGCATATTTTTCAAAGTCTGAATTAACTTCAAATTATCCCGTTGATGAAGCCCAATAGAAGGTTCATCCAACACATATAATACACCTGTCAAATGCGAGCCAATTTGTGTTGCTAAGCGAATCCGTTGTGCTTCTCCACCAGACAAAGAACCTGCCACACGCTCTAATGTTAAATATTCTAAACCAACATTCTTCAAAAAGCTTAAACGCTCATTAATTTCTTTTACTACCAGTCTTGCAATTTCTACTTGCATTGGTGCTAGTTGCAAGCCTTCTAAATAAGCAAGTGCTTGTTTCACTGATTGCGCTGTCCATTCATAAATATTCTTATCTCCAACACGAACACACAACGCCATCGGATTTAAACGCTTTCCTTTACATTCTGGACAGGCTTGTTCTGCCATAAATGTTCCATACCATTCTCTAGACATGGTACTTGTTGTTTCCATAAAACGCCTTTCAATCAAAGAAACAACCCCCTCAATATAGTCATTTCTTTGAAAACGATTACCACTTCTTGACTCAATACTATATTGAAAAGCTTCTTTGCTTCCATAACAAACAATTTCCATTTCTTCTTTACTCAATTTTGAAATGGGTGTATCAATACTAATATGATAATGATCCAATAATATCTGAAAACTCTGCCATTCAATATTTTCACTTCCTACAATATTTTTATAGTAAACAATACCACCTTCACGAATACTTTTACTTTTGTCTGGCATCAATAAATCTAAATCCACTGTTTGAGTAACTCCTAGCCCTTTACATTCTGGACAAGCCCCTAATGGAGAATTAAACGAAAATAACCTTGGCTCCAGTTTTGCAAGCGCAAACCCACAAATAGGGCAGGCATAATTTGAAGAAAACAACAACTCTTCTCCACCTGCATCCACCACTACAAGTCCTTCTGATAATTTCAATGCTGTTTCTAAAGAATCATGCAGTCTACTACGGTTTCCCTCATTCTTCACAATTCTATCCACTACCACAGAAATATCATGATTTTTATTTTTTTCTAAATCCTTCACTTCCTCTAATAGTTGTATCTTTCCATCAATATGAGCACGCACAAAACCATCTTTAATAAGCTTTGCTATTAAATCCTTGTGTGTTCCTTTTTGTCGCTTAACAACGGGAGATAACACCATTAATCTAGTACCTTCTTCCAATTCCATGGTACGATCTACCATTTGTCGTATGGTCTGTGATTCAATCGGAATATGATGAGTCGGGCAGTAAGGAACCCCTACCCTAGCATACAATAAGCGTAAGTAATCATATATTTCTGTAACTGTTCCCACTGTGGAACGAGGGTTATTACTGGTCGTTTTTTGATCAATACTGATAGCAGGAGAAAGCCCCTCAATCATATCTACATCTGGTTTTTCTACACCACCTAAAAACTGTCTTGCATAAGCACTTAAAGATTCAATATATCTTCTTTGCCCCTCTGCATAAATTGTATCAAAAGCTAAAGAGGTTTTTCCACTGCCAGAAAGCCCTGTCATAATTACCAATTTATTGCGTGGCACCTTGATGTCAATATTCTTTAAATTATTCTCTCTAGCACCTTTAACAACAATATAATTCTGATTCATTCTGCACCTCTCACATCTTCTTATAATAGTAATATTATACAATACTTTACTTCAAACTACATCATTACGATAAAAGAAAATCAGGGATTTCTCTCGATTTTCTTTTCATTTATGTAATCTCAACCTCACCACTACAAGTTAAATCTAATTGTCCCCTATAAAGGAACTACCCTTGTTTCCTCATCATACACCCATCGATACCCCACTCCACTTACTGTAATAATACAATTAGGAAGTCCTGCTCTCTTCAACTTACTTCTCATCGTTTTAATATGAAGATCAATTTTCCTAATTCCTCCTTTATCCCTCCATATCCTCTCTATCATCTCTTCTCTTCCCACTATCTCCCCTTCTTTTCCAATCAATATTCTTGCTATCTCCATCTCTTTCCTTGTTAAAACAACTTTCTTTCCCTTCACTATTAATTCGTTACCCTCTATATATGTGGATACTTTCGGGTTTTGTTGGGCTATTAATCGCTCTATATATACTCTATTGACTGTATTCGCTTTACTACACTCGATAATTAAATCTACTTCACTTTTTAATGCTTCCATCTCTATGCCTTCATCTGCTTTTCTTATTATTAGTATTGTCTGTATATTTCTATTAATCTTTCTAACTACTTCTAAAAATCTGATTCCATTAAGTGGTGTAAGATTGAAATCTGCCAGTACCAATCTACATTCATTCTGCTTCTTTGTTATTTCTCCTATTGCATCATAAAAATCATCACAATTTATTATTTCAATTCCCTCTAACATACCCTCTATTCTTTTTCTAATCTTTTCATCTCCACTGACTACTATCGCTATCATCTACTTATGTAACCTTTCTTCTCTTCAAGAAAACTGAATACCTAATCACCTTCTTTATCACTGACTACTCTTGTATCAAGATTCAATAGTTCTGCAAGATGTTCTCGAAACTCAATCGATTTTTCCTTTTCCTCTGGATATCTTGCCATACTCTCCCATAAAACTACTACTGTACTTTCAATCTCCTTCTCTTCATCTGTTTCAAACTCCATCCCTTCCACAAACATCTTTTCAACAACTTCCTCAGCGCTTACTTCATCATCCAGATATTTATCCATCACTTCTACGATTGCTACTCCATAATCATATATTTCATCACTCACATTCTTCGGTTTTCCACAACCCATTAATCCTATTATCAATAATCCACTCACCATTCCTAATCTTATCCTTTTCATTTCTTTTCCTCCTTTACTGCCACTTATAAAGAAAGAGGTTAGCGATACATCTCCTGTACCTAACCTCTTCCCTTTAATAGCTCTATTAGTTTACAGGTTCATCTAATAATTAAACCTAAACTCATTTTCATACCCAATAAGCCCTTAATTTGTTACTCGATATTTTTCTTATTCAACTTCTTCTTCATTTTTCTTCTTCATGAAGAATGTTGATGCTCCTGCTGATACCGCTACTAATCCCATCCACGGAAGAACACTTCCTGCTACTCCTGTATTTGGTGTATTTGGTACATTTGGATTTGCTGGGCTTGTTGTTGCTGGTTTTGCAACAACTAATTGTAGTGGTACATAAACATTATTTCCAAATACTACTTTGATTTCATATGTTCCATTCCCAAATGTTTCTAAGTAGCTTCTTGTTAATGTAATGAATGTACTTCCTTCGTATGCGATATATTGACCTGTTACTCCACCATCATAACTTCTTATTAGTGGTGTCCAGTTTGCCATATTATCATCACCAATTGGTCCAATGTATACATTTGTAAACTTGGTGAATGGTGTACTGATTTGAGCTGATACAAGTGTTGATTGTCCTGTGTATACAGGGAATCCTTGCATTACTAAGTAATAGATATCCCCGAATTTTTCTAAAAAGTAATCAATTACTTCTTCTTTTTGCGTACTCCATGGCATTGCTGCAATCAAGTCCTCAATCTTATCTAAATTTCCGACTGTTGCTAATGCTGGATCTGCATCTCCATTTGTATCTAATAAGGCATCAATCATGTCAATAATCTGATCTTTTCTGATATCATTCAAACGTTCTTGCAAGCCATCTTTCACTGCTCCATTCGGCAATGAAGTGATCAAGTCTTGAACTTGTTCATAATCTGCAACTCCAATTGTAGTTGTTAAGTCACCACTACCGTCTACTGAAACGTCCATTGTTGCTTCAATCTCATCTAGTAACTTTTCAATGAGCTGTACTTTTGCTGCATCTACTTTTCCTTGTGCAATTAATTTATCTGCACTATTTGTCATATAATCAATTGCATCTTCTATTGCTGCAAAGTCATCAACTGTTATATGCGTATCAATTCTTCCATTACCATCTGCATCTAGTGCTTCTAGCATTGAATCAATATGCTCCATTCTTGCTTCATCTAGTTTTGCTTGCCCTTCTGCTTTTTTAGCTGGGTCTACAATTTTGTCTACAATTTCTTGAATAGCTGCAAATTCTGCTTCTGTTACATCTGCATCAACTTTTCCATCTGAGTCTTTATCTAATGCAGAAATTGCGTTATCAATCTTGTTTAAAAGTTCATCATCTGAATAAATGATTGTTCCATCTGGATAAATAGTTGTAGGACCCATTGGTGTTTCTGTTGTACCATCTGGATAATTAATTACACTTCCATCTGGTACTGTAATTGATCCATCGGGATTTGCCACATGCGTTTCTCCAGCTGGTAGCTCTACCCATGGTAATTCACTTGTGATATTTCCTTCTGAATCTACTGTTGATTCTCCAACAACAACTGCTTTATCTCCATCATTGTTTATAATTACTGTTCCACCTGGTACTGTTGATTCACTTCCATTTGTATTGATGGTTGCTGTTTCTCCTGCTGGTAGATCAAATTGGGTTTCGATATCTCTTTCATTTGTGACAGGTCTTTTCAACACATCGTCATATGAACTTGTGTTTTTATCTACTGAAAAACTTCCATCTGTAACAGTAATAACTCCATCCTTCATCATCCCATTGCCTGTAATAGTCATTGTTCCTATGGCCGTGAGCACTCTGTCACCAGCTGTTAAACTCAAATTACCGTCTGAACTAATATCAGACACTGTGACCCCTATAATTAAATTGCCGTATTTATCTATTAATGCTGGTTCAGCGAAATTATGACGAGGCCCTACAGCCGAGAGATGAGGATACATAACTTTCCCCTCTCCTTCAATTCTAGGTGTATTAAAGCGATATTGTGCGTTCATGTTTTCATTGACTACATAATACCCTGATGGACCTTGTGCAAGGAATCCAGCATCCCCCCAAACACGCACACCATAACCTATGCCAACTACGGAGTCATCTCTATAAATCCCAATGGAAACGATTTGAGAAACAATGTCACTAATATCATCAAATGGTCTTATAGCGATGTCATTCAAACTAACAAAATCTGCTGAGAACTCAAAAGCGCCTATCTTAGTACTTGAAATTGCAATAAGTCTAAGATTTGCTTTTGCCTCTGGAGAAAAAACAACTTCATCAACATCTGAGCTAAAAATAGATACATCTCTAATTAATGGATTACTTGTTAAATCTAATGTACCACTGAGTGAAGAGTCAACTGAATGAAATTGCTCCAACAACTCATTTGAAGATAAGTCAATGGTAGACACTTTGGTACCATTAACTGTTAGTATCCGAAGGTTGATCAGGGTTGATACATCCAATGTAGTCAAACTACTTATGTTTCTGATTTCCAAAACCTCCAAAGAAGTGAAATGTTGGAGCCCCTCCATTGTGTAAACATCTAGCCTATGTCCTTCCCCTCCAAAATAAGAAATAGTGGTTCTTGCTTCAATCGCCCCTATATCTGCAGCAGTTAGCAGATGGTTAGAATGTGTTGCATCAACATATGTATCACCGTTCCCAAGAACTTCCTCGTAGACAAATTCACGAAACGCGATATCTGGAAATGCTTCTTCAAGTGTTGTGGAATCTGCAACTAGCGTATCTACACCTTCAGCACGAATCGTTATCATGCTATTAGATATAGTAGTTGCTACCATGCCAAATACCATGAATATAACTAATAAACTCTTAACAAATTTTTGTGTAAGTATATTCATACCTCTCTCCTTTCTCAAATTTAAATAATTGTTCATACTTCCTCTCCTTCCATAATCAATCGATTATTATGAAATATGTTTCATTTATACTTACAATATTTTTTCGCCTATGTGCATAATAGAAGAAAAAGACATGGTTTTTTTAATAATTATTTCTAATTTTCATAAAAGAAAAACATTTTTTTACCATGATTTGTCAAAAATTGTTTGCAAAACTTGTGATATATGATAAGATTTTATGGAAATGATAGTTTAATTTGTATTTTACAGTAATTTTAGTTCGTCTATTATGCACATAGACGAACTTTTTTTATTTGATGATATCTTTCAAATACCCATATTTTGCATATTAAAAACCACAGCTTTTGGTGTGATCAAGATTACATAAAAGAAAATCAGGGATTTCTCCCTGATTCCTTATTTCATATCAACTAGTTTTCCATCTTGTAATAAAACACGAGTATCACTCAATTTTGAAACACTTTCAGAATGTGTTACCACAATAACTGTTTTTCCATATTCTTCTGTCAAATTTTTGAAAATTTTGATAATTTCTTTCTCTGTATCTGTATCTAAATTTCCTGTTGGCTCATCCGCAAAAATCAAGTCAACATTAGTTGCCATTGAACGTGCTATGGCTACTCGCTGTTGTTCTCCCCCAGATAATTTCGTCACAATACGATCCGCTTTTGACTTTACAATGCCAAATTTTTCTAATAACGCATAGGCTATTTTTTTATGATCTTTTGGCATTTCATTTTGTGTTTCTGTCATCGCAATTTCTAAATTTTCTGCACCAGACAAATAATTAATTAAATTAAATTGTTGGAACACAATCCCCATTTTATCACGTCGATATTTCTCAAGACCCATTTTTTTTATATCTTCGCCTTGATAATATACATTTCCTCTATATGCAGTATCTAAGCCTGCAATAATAGATAATAGTGTTGTCTTCCCACTTCCTGATGGTCCAAGTATCGTATAAAATTTTCCTTCCTCAAATTCATAACTTAAGTCCTTAAGGATTTCCCTACGCATTCCCCCATCTTCATATCCATAATTGATATTTTCTAATTTTAATAATGCCATCTTATTCCTCCTATCGTACATTCGTTAGAATTTGTTTTGGATTATAGCGCATAACCATTAATCCTGGTATCAATACAGAAGCAAAAATTACGGCCAATCCTCCTGCATAAATCCAAACAATCATCACTGGTTTCACACTAACTTTATACTGTTCAAACATTTCATCCGCTGTTACATCAGTGAAGTAGTTTTCATCACCATACCAGCCACTCCAATTATTAGAGTCTTCCTCAATTAACTCTGTACTCAATTGGGCTTCTAACATCCAATCTCCAATAACACCACTTATCACAGCACCACTCGCGACTGCTAAAGTAAATCCAAGAATTCCTACAATGACTAATTCAATAAACATTTGTCCAATGACTTTTACTTTTGAAACGCCCATCGCAAGTAAGACGCCAATTTCATATTCTCTATTCTTTAGTGTCAAAGCCGTAATTAATGTAATGATAACTAAGGCATTTACCACTATGATTCCTACTAGAATCCCTGCAAACCTTGCCATGGCATCTAATGGTCTGGCAATTTTATTGAAACTATCTAAATTCGCATTGAATTGATAAAACTCACTCAGTGCATCTTGATTATCCGCAATGAAATCTTCTACTTCAAGAGGATCTCTTAACAACATAACAACGGATCCAAAATATAAATCTTCTTCTGTAATCTCCCTATCGTACCATGTTTCTCCGGGATATTCTTGACGATAGTAATCCATAATTTTTCTTTCTATTACTATTTGTGATTTGATATAAGTAGTTGTGGGCACCAATAATGTATTTTCAGGTGCAAAATAGGATGGCATCCACTCATAATCTGGATCGCTTGGATTTAATACTTGTGTATTATCATAAATTCCAATAATCTCTAATTCAAGTTCCGTATCACTCTTTGATATAGAGCCCCCATAGTAAGAAAACTCCGCTTCTTGCATTATATTTACCGTAATGCGATCTCCTATTTTGAAGCCATTTAATTCTGCAAGCCCTTGTTCCACCAAAACAACATGCGCTCCTGCATCAATTTCCTCTTGACTATACATTCTTCCTTCAACTATCGTATAACTTTTTTCCTCAAACTCAATCATATTAGGAAATAAGTTTCCCTTTAGTATTAATGATGGTTCCATCCATGTAGCCGTGGTTCCATCATCAAAAATAACGGAGCCACCACCACTACTATTTGTGTTTTCATTATCCAATACAATTGTTTCAAAATCAGGATCATAGAGTTGCACTGACTGTAAATAATTTACAGCCACAACACGCTCATCTGAACCCACAAGGTTTGTTACTTGTTCTTTTGTAATTCGAATGTTTCGATAAAATTCATTTTGTTCTTCATAGGTCTCTAAAGTATTCATATATTCATACACAGCATCATAATCAATATCATATGTCACTACTGCTCTCATATTCTTTCTTGTTTCTGTCTTCGCATCCGCAACCGCTTGACTAACGCCCAAACCAACAATCACAAGATTCCCCAAAATGAAGAATGTAATCATGAGTAAGATCGATCTACTTTTTACTCTAGTAACGTTTTTTATTGCTCTATTTAAGAAATTCATAGATTTCCCTCCCTTTTCACTATTAATTTATATTCAAACTTATAATTCATCATGACGTTGGTAACGAAGGCGGACAAGTAGATGGATCCGCACTATTCACATAAAATATCGCGTAGATTGAATCCCCATACTTCAGATAACCGTACTTACTCGGATCCGTTGGAAAACTAAATGTTTGAAGTTCGCCTGTTGGATTCTTACAGGGATCATTGTCATAAATGATTTGCTCTTGCAAGTTTAATCCTGCTAATTTACTGTTTTTATCTTCCACCCAATTACGCAATTCTGTAATTGACTTTCCATTGAATTCTAATATATCCACACGTCCTATTGATATATAGATGTTTACTGGTGTACTTGCATCTACAATTCTTCCTGAACCAATTGATTGAGAAACCACTCTATTTGGTAATACACTATCATGATATTGTTCTATAAAGTTACAACTAACTCCATTTGAACTACACCAAGATTGTGCGTTCGTGGTCGTTCCTCCTACAAGATTTACCATTGTTGCTGCATGCTTATATACATTTACAATAATGGTACTACCTTGATCTATACTTCCTGTACTTGGTGATTGCGAAGCAATTCTTCCCGCTTTGCCATCATCACTCGTAAATGAATCATTAACTTCTAATTTTACTTTATTGCTATCTGCCCATGCTTGTATTTCTGGCAAGGTTTTTCCCGTAAAGTCTTGAACTGTTACTTGTTGCACTGGTTGCTTTCCACGAGAAACTTCAATTGTAATATTTGTTCCTCTTTTAAATTCATTTTCTGCTACATTTCTTAAATCATATGAGATGACCTCACCATTTTCAATGCTGTCATGATACACCTGATTAATACGAAGATTTAATAACTTATTTTCTGTTCTCCAAGCAACAATTTCGTTGTAAGTCATATTCTTAATATCAGGAAAAGAAATTGCTTCTTCTGGATCTGCACCTTTTGAAACAACAATGGTTATTTTAGCACCCTTACGGAATCTCTTATTTGGACTAACAGATTGAGATACCACTTGTCCTGCTTCGTATTCAAAATTATATTCTTCCACAAGAATAACATCTGTGGCATTAATGCTATTTTGACGCATCCACACTTGAACATCATTTTTAGTATCTCCTAAAAAATCAGGCATTGTTGCATTTGCTGCAAAAAACATGAAATATATAAGCGCAATTAATGTAATTAAAGAAACCACCCCTATATTTATCATTTGTTTGCTTAATTGAAAGGATTTCTTTTCAACCCTTGTTACTTCTTCTTCTTGAAAACTAGCAGGTTTATCTTCCGATACTAAGGAAGACAAAAAATCCTTCTGACCACTTGCTTCCTTTACACTCTTTTTTTCAATTTTATCTTCAACTACATCTTTATCAGCTATCTCTTTTTCACTATTCTTATTTTTCGGTTTCAAAAAAGATTCTAATTCATCATCAACCGACACTTTTTTTTGATCATCGTTTTTATTACTCGCCATATTTCTACTCCTTCTTCATAAATCCATTATACCACTTATTACCATGAAAGCTCATAAATGAACTTTCAACTCTCTTCAAGCATAGTAAACTCTTTTTAAGAAGTCAATTAACAGAACTCTATCTTAAGCAAATTGTAAGATTCTATACCTGTGATTTCTCCATATCAACTTGATATACTTCCTTAAAGAAAACACCCTCTTGCTCAAGCATTTCTTTTTGTATATCTTTTCCACCAAATACAACTTCATGACAAAGACTGCCATCCGCAAATAAAACTCTATGACAAGGCAACCCCATTGGTGCCTTTCTCATTGCCCAGCCCACTAATTGGGCGCTGATTCTGCCATTCAGCATTTTTGAAATTTGACCATAACTCATAACTTTTCCCTCAGGAATCTGCGCAACAATTTGATAAATATCTTCAAAGCTCCCCATCTATCCCTCCGTTTTTAATTCCAATATGACATCACGAAGTTCTGCCGCTCTTTCAAAATCTAAGACTCGAGCTGCATTTTTCATTTCTTTCTCTAAATTCTCAATTAATACCAATCGTTCTTTCTGATTTGATTTCCCTTTCTTTTTCATAAGACGAGTTGCCATTTCTTTTGTTTCTTTTCCTGCAATCGTATCACGAATTTCCTTCACAATTGTTTTTGGTGTAATCCCATGCTTTTTATTGTATGACTCTTGAATTTCCCGTCGTCTGTCCGTTTCGCTTATCGCCTTTTCCATCGAATTCGTCATCTTATCTGCGTATAGAAATACTTCTCCATTTGCATTCCTTGCTGCACGCCCTATTGTTTGAATTAAAGAGCGTTCTGAGCGTAAGAAACCTTCTTTGTCTGCATCTAAAATTGCGACCAAAGAAACTTCTGGCAAATCCAATCCTTCACGCAACAAATTGATACCTACTAATACATCATATTTTCCTTTTCTAAAATCTCTTAGTACTTCAATTCGTTCTAAAGTTTTTGTTTCATGATGTAAATACGCTACACTCATATCCAATTTCTCAAGATAACTAGTCAAATCTTCTGCCATTTTGACTGTTAATGTTGTAATCATAACTCTTTCATTTCTTTTCTTGCGAAGATGAATTTGATCGATCAAATCATCAATTTGACCCTTTGAAGGTTTTACCGTTATTTTCGGATCCAAAAGACCCGTTGGTCGTATAATCTGTTCCACAATTTCATCAGGGGCAATTTCTAATTCATAATTACCTGGCGTTGCTGAAACATAGATAACTTGATTAATAACACTTTCCCATTCATCAAAACGCATAGGACGATTATCTAAGGCACTAGGCAAACGAAAACCATATCCTACTAAGGTTTCCTTACGTGCACGATCTCCATTATACATCCCTTTGATTTGTGGCACACTAACATGCGATTCATCAATAACAAGTAAAAAATCATCTGGAAAATAATCATATAAATTGAACGGTCTTTCTCCAGAAATCCGTCCATCAATGTGCATTGAATAGTTTTCTATCCCCGGACACATTCCAAACTCTCGCAACGATTCCAAATCATAACGAGTTCTTTGTTCTAACCTTTGTTCTTCTACTAATTTATTATTATCCTTGAAATATTTCAATCTCTCCGCAAGTTCTTCCTCTATATCATGACAAGCATTTAAAATCTGTTGTTTATCACGAGCATATTCTTTGGCAGGAAATATATTATAAACTGAATAGGCTTGTATTACATTCCCACTAACTGGATTCACTTCCAATATGCGCTCAATCTCTTCATCAAACATTTCTATTCGTAAAATTCTTTCATCCATATATCCTAGCACTACTTCTATCACATCACCACGAACACGAAAGGATCCTCTTTTTTGATCAATATCATTTCGCTGATATTGCCTGTCCACTAACTTTCTCAATAAATCATTTCTCTCAATCACTTCTCCCACACGAACACTAAAAAACATATCTTTATAAAGTTGTGGATCTCCTGAAGCATAAATACTCGCAACTGAGGCAACAATAATAGTATCTCTTCTTTCTGTAACTGCATTCAATGCTGCTAATCGTAACATATCCAATTCATCATTAATCATTGCATTTTTTTCAATGAAAGTGTCCGATTTCGGAATATATGCTTCTGGTTGATAAAAATCAAAATTTGATACAAAATATTCTACTCTATTTTTAGGGAAAAGCTCTTTAAACTCACTATACAACTGCCCTGCCAATGTTTTATTATGCACAAAAATCAGCGTTGGCTTATTCACTTTCGCAATTACATTTCCAATTGTATATGTTTTCCCTGTTCCTGTTGCCCCTAAAAGGATTTGATGTTTCTTATTCTTAACAATACCATCCACTAATTGTTCAATTGCTTTTGGTTGATCTCCCATAGGAGAAAAAGAGGAAACTAATTCAAATTTAGCTTCCATTTAGCAGTTTCACCGCCTCTTTTAATTGAAGATCATATTCCGCTCTATTTGCACTCCAAGTACGAATTGCGTCCGATATAATCATATTATATATTTCTTCTGTAATAATTCCATCTACACTCTTTCCATTTTTAGCTTGATATGCCTTTAACGCCGTTTCTGTTGCTCTACTAAAATAACCATCTTGTCGATCAACATTATGTCCAAGGAAATCCAATGCCATCTGCACAAGTCCAACTTCCTCACCCACTTCATCAAAACGATATTGTTTTTCTGCGTCCATCTTCGGAATAAATGCCTCTAGTATTGGATGTAATTCAACGATGTAATCTGGAACAATTCCAAGATTATGAATTTTCTCTTCTAGTGGCGTTAGCCATTCAGAAGTTGTATATTTCAAAGCACTTCCATCACTAAACATTTGAGGAACTTGTACTGTCCCCTTTCCGAATGTTGTAACTCCTAGTATTGTATATCCCATATTATCTCGTAATGCCGCAGCCATAACTTCAGCAGCACTTGCCGTTCCACCATCTACTAATATTATGATATCTTCAAAATCATATTTGTTGCCACCTCTTGCTCTTGAAACAACATGACTCCCATCTCTATTTTCTTGAATTAAAACGATGCTTTCCGCAGGCATGAAGAAACTACAAATATTAACAACAGATACTAAGTATCCACCACCATTCCCACGTAAGTCAATAATCAATTTTTCTGCATTTTTCTCAAGTAAATCATTTAAATAAATTTCAACCTCAGCACTTGTACTTGATCCAAACTGACCAATCTCTAAATACCCAATCTTCTCATCTAACATATAACCAAATGCTGAATTATGAACTTCGCCTCTTGTAATTGTTAAAGTAACAATTTCTCCTTGACGCAAGAAATCAATCACAACATCAGTACCTGCTTCTCCTCTAACCATATTACCAATTTCTTCTAAACTAAGCCCTTCTAAAAGAACTCCGTCTACGCTAAATAACATATCTCCGGGCAATACGCCTGCATTTTCTGCGGGTGATTCACGAAACACTCTTTCAACAATATTTTGCCCATCCATAGAACGATATTGAATCCCAATTCCCACATATTCCATTTCAATACCTTCTGTAAATGCGCGCATCTCATCTATAGTCAAATAACTTGTATTCGGATCACTTTCAAATCCAGTCATTCCCAAAAATGCCTTAATTATTAATTCTTCATCAAGATTTTCAATATCTTTCCCAAAATACCACTCATTTAACATAATATTATAAATACTATCAAAACGACTTTGGGTTTTTGAGTTATCTTGTACAATTACTGAATCATTTCTACTATTATTCATACCAAAAATGGCTCCAAAGGCAAATGAAAGCATAATCGCAATTATGATTACTACTAAATTCCTCTTTTTTGCTTTTTCGGTTTCAAGTTCATCAGCCCATTTATGTTTATCCAATTTAACTCTCACTTTTTCTTCATTCATATTCAGTCACCTCATTATAATATCATACCATATTTTCCATCTATTTTGGATGTAATAAAAAAGAAAAACCAATACACTGGTTCTTCAACTTCCGAATATATCTTGTGGCTTTAAGCGACAAGGCGCTCTATTCCCATTCACTTCACAGCGATTATTTAATGCAGCTACTCCCCAACCAGCACCAAATGCTAAATCACCTCTCCAAGAATTAATATACTCATTAATCCCACGATCTCCTAAATAAAATATTTCTACATGCACATGTGCTCCACTAGAGTTTCCAGAGCTCCCAATTTCTCCAATTTTATCTCCTGCGTTCACTACTGTTCCTGTTTTAACCACTGTATCTTTTCTCATATGCAAATATTTAACAACATATAAATTCCCATTAATTCTTGTTAATAAATAAACTTGGTTTCCTCCGCCACCACTTCCCGGATAACCACAACTAGATCCTAAATAGCCTGTTGTTGGGCAGGCATTTGCACTAGCAATCACTACGCCATTCCCAGCTGCATAAACAGCAGTACCGATCGGCCCTGCATAATCCACCCCTAAATGAACGCCTCCTCCAAAACTCGCAGGATAATACCACGCTCCTGCTGACATTCGCACATTGTTTGCGGGTCTTGTCCAACCAATTGTAGAAGGAATCTCATCTAATGCTCCTGCAATATTATTAAAAATTTCTTGAATATTATCTATTTCTGAATAAATCCGATTTAATTTAGCCTCAAACTCAACTTCTTGAATCAACAATTCTTTTTCAATTTCTGCTACCCTAACCAATAAAACAGCAACAGTTGCTTCCTCTTTTTTAATTTGAGCACGCAATTCATCTAATTGTGCTTTATCTTCTAAAAGTTGTTCCTTGATTAGATTTAATTCCTCAATTAATATTTTCAATTTTTCTAATGTACTTTGATTATACTTTCCAATATCTTCAATCGCTGACATTCGCAATAACAAATCCACCAAACTATCTGCTTCCATCACAAACTCCACATGCGAATTAAAATTCATATGAGATTGTTGATAACGCATCAATTCCTGCACAAAAGCATCAATTTCATCAATTTCTGCTTGCTTCTCTTGTATTGCAATTTCTTGATTTTCAATCGCTGTTTCTTTCGCAACAATTAATCCATCAACTTGCGCCATTCGCGTTCTGATTTCATTTATTTCAAGTTCATAGACTCTTCTTTCTTTTGCTGCTTCTAAAATATCTGCCCGAATTTTTTCCAAATCCGCTTCCAATTCATTCGCATTTCGACTAGCGGTTTCTGCCTGCTCTGCTAAATATGTTTGATATTCTTTACAATCTGCTTTATGCACTACTGCTAAATCAGGATCATAACAAACACTCTTATACCAAGATTCCTCTTTCTTCAACTCCGCAGTTACATGTAAAAGAAAAAAAGAAAAAGTGATAATTGCAACAAAAGTAAATTTCAGAAACTTTTTCATCGCTTCCACCTCAAATATCTAGTAACAGAAATAAAGCTTCCCAAAAGTCCTACACTCATTCCAAATATCCCTAAACTAATAGCAAGATACAATGCAAACGGCATAAATGGAACTAGTTGAAACATCTCTGACAACAAGAAACCACCTGAAGATTCCGCAATATAATAATAACCACCTACTGCAACTATAATAGGAATCATCGCTCCCAATAATCCAATAAGACATCCTTCCACTAAAAACGGTGCCCGAATAAAACCATTTGTAGCGCCTACTGTTCTCATAATTGTAATTTCATCAATTCTTGCAAGAATCGTAATTTTTATGGTATTCGCAATTAAAAATATAGCCAACACCGTCAATGCGATTGCTAACACTAAGGCTCCAAAACGAATATTATTCAACAAACCAACCAGTTTTAATACTCCTTCTCCACCATAATCAATACTAGATATATCTTCAAAAGCAAGTATTTGATCAGCAACAACTTGCAATAACTCTCCATTTGAAACTTCTACATAAAAAGCATCACTCAAAGGATTTCTATCACGATATGTTTCATAAAAAATAGCCAAATCAGGATAACTATTGATTAGGCGATCTAATTCCTGTTCCTTACTAGAATACAAAACATCTACAACACCATCAATGCTCTCTATTTTCTCTTTTAATTCATTCATTACAATGGAAGAAACCACCTTCTCGTCAACTAAAACATGTATTTCCAATTGTCTTTCAACACTGGTCGCTAATTGCGAAACATTAATCATTACGACAAGAAACAAACTCACTAAAAGTAGCGTAATCGTTACAGCAGAGGCACTTGCAACAGACATTGCAGAATGTCGAAGAATACTAGTTATCCCTTCTTTTATATGTCTAAACAGGCGATTGATCATGTTTAATATACCCACCTTCTTTTAAATCTGCAACAATATATCCTTCTTCTAACACAATGGTTCTTTTCTTAAACCTATTTACAATATTATCGTCATGAGTCACCATAAGAATTGTTGTTTTTTCTTCACGATTAATTTTTTCTAATAATTGCATGATTTCCTTTGATTTTTCAGGATCCAAATTCCCCGTTGGCTCATCCGCAATTAAAACTTTCGGTTGATTTGCAATCGCTCGAGCAATGGCTGCACGCTGTTGTTGCCCACCTGATAATTCCTCTGGAAATGATTTTGCTTTATCTACCAAACCAACTAAATTCAAAACTTCACGCACTCTTCTACGTGCTTTCACTGTTTCCATACCAATTGCTTCCAATGCAAAAAAGACATTTTCAAATACCGTCTTCCGCGGCAATAAACGATAGTCTTGAAAAACAATTCCCAAATTCCTCCGATAAACAGGAACTTTAGAATGCTTTAGTTTTCCCACATTTATATTGGCAACAATCACTTCACCAGAACTAGCAATCTCTTCCCCATCAATTAATTTCATTAAGGTCGATTTACCAGACCCAGTTGGTCCAATAATATAAACGAATTCGCCCTCTTTAATTTCAAGCGTACAATTATAAAGAGCATTCACTCCATTTTTGTATTGTTTACTAACGTCTTTTAATACTAGCATCTTTTCTCACTTCCGTTCTTTTCTATTATAGCATCAAGAAGCAGCAAATGTTTAATTTTTACTAATTTGTCTACAGAATATATTACCAACACTTTCTCTCATAGAAAAATCTCTTCTCATTCAGCTCTTATTGTTACTACAATAAACCTAGTAATCAATTTTCAAATTAACTATAATATATGTATGAAAAAATTCAAAAAAAGAAAAGCCCTTTGGCTATTACCAATTTCAATCACGCTATTTGCCTTTTTGAACTCTGCCATTCCAGGACAACAATCAACGCAAATCAGTTCATCTGTCATGAAAACCCTAATTCAATTTTTAGAATCTCTTTCTATTTCAATTCCCGCAGCGCAACTCCATTTCTTCATTAGAAAAGCAGCTCATTTTTCTGAATACACCGCCTTAGGATTCACTATGTTTTTTGCAGATTACTTCCAAGAATATAAACCATTAAACAAAAAAATCATTCTTCTCTTCCTTATCATCACACCTATAATTGATGAAGGAATACAACTCTTTTCCTTTGGAAGAAGTGCACAAGTAAGCGATGTAATGATCGACTGGGCAGGAATCATATTTGGTTCTCTTATATTTTACTGCCTTTACCAACTATATCTCAAAAAAAAGAAATCAAGTGTAAACTAATTTCTTTTCAATGTAACAGTCCTTTGAAAGACTTCTTTACTTATGTAAACTCAAATATTCCTCTAATAATTCTGCGGCTTTTTGCACACAGTCTGTACAAGATAAGAAATGCGATTTCTTTTCTTTCCTTAGCGCCAACAGTTCTCCACATTGATAAGTTCCATCTACTTCCTTAAATGCTTCCATATATTCTTTTACTTTTTGATAGGTATCCTGCCGGTTTCCCCTTTCAAATACTTTCCCATCACTATTACTTGCACTCAATACAAGGACACCAGCATTTACTGCTCCACATATTTCACGCAAACCACCAATCCCAGACCCATACCCTTCTGTTAGACGATAAATTAGTTCTTCCTCTATCTCTAAAATATCCGTATAAGCCAACGCAACTGCTTGGGCACAATTACATCCCTTTTTATGATTCTCTATTGCTTTTTCTATTCTATCCATATATCCACCTAACTAGCTCTATTATATAATCAACTAATACTTTTCAAGTTCTTTTGCTAAGGTATCAAGAAATGCTTTTTCTCCAAATGTATTGATCTTTAACAACACCGCTTGACTACCTCCTGAAGTAATCGCACTTAAGAATAATTCATTTCCTCTGCCAAAGATTGTAAGATTCATACTCACTCTATTTTTTCCCAGCATACTATATCGCTCAAACACACGCACTGCCACCCTAGTTCCCTCTATTTCAAAATCACTACCATCTTCATAAGTCGTGGACATACTTCCCTGCGTTACAGCATCCATACATGTTTTAAGTACTTTATCAAAATCACCAATTATCCTACGCTCAAATTTCGCCATTTCTTTTCCTCCAATATTTTTTACTATACCATATCTTCTTATCAATATGGAAAAAAAGACCTCTCAGACGCCTTTTTATCCTTTCGATTTCTTACTTTTTATTATCTTTAAGCGACTAAATTCTTCACGTTCTTTTTCTTCAAGTGCTAATGTAATCAACTTAATTTCATCTTTATAACTTGGAATAACAACATTATGTAAGGCATTCGCACGCTTTTGTGTTTTTTGAATTGCTTTTGCTAAACGAAATACACTATTTTCAACACCCGCTAGTTTAACCGTCAAATTTTTAGCTTTCAAAAACATTAAATAGGCTTCATCCAAACGAGAGTTTGATGCTTCAATAGGATATTCCATTTTAAGTGGTTTCTCATTCATGCTAACCCTTGGAATTTCTACCCCCATTGTTGAACGATAATGAATTTGAATCGTATTTTCAATTGGTGTACTCTTGGCAATCTCAGAAATTATTCCCAAGGAAATATTTGCTTGTTGCAATGAAAAGTAAGCTTCTCTATACGCCGTAGTAATTTCCTGCTTTAAAAGTCGCACATCATCCATCAATCCCATCATTTCGCGGATGAGAATTGTTCGCTTGCGATCCATTAAATCATATCCCAATTCACTCAAACTAAGTGATTGCTTTGCTTTCAACAAATTCCCTTTTGTTGCAGATAATTGTTTCGCCATTAAGACTCCTTAACACTTGAATTTAGTGAATCAAATCTCACTTCCGCCTTCTCATGATTGTAATGCTCTTCTATCACTTTAGGATCAATACGATCCAATTCCTCTTTTGGTAAAACGGACAATAAACTCCATGATAAATCCAATGTTTCCAAAATGTTACGATTCACATCCAACCCTTGCCCTACATAATGCTTTTCAAACAAAGAGCCAAAATATATATATTGCTTATCTGTATAAGATAGTTCATCTTCTCCAATAACTGATGCTAATGACCTTGCATCTTGCACTCTTGCATAAGCTGCAAATAGTTGTGTTGCCACCGCACTATGATCTCCACGAGTATAATCTTTGCCAATTCCATCTTTCATCAATCGAGATAAAGAAGGCAATACACCAATTGGAGGATAAATGCCATCTTGCGACAACTTACGATCCAATACAATTTGACCCTCTGTAATATATCCTGTCAAATCTGGGATTGGATGCGTAACATCATCATTGGGCATTGTTAAAATCGGGATCTGTGTTACTGACCCTTTTTTTCCTTTTACAATACCAGCTCTTTCATATAAAGAAGCTAAATCAGAATACAAATACCCTGGATATCCTTTTCTTCCCGGAATTTCTCCTTTAGAAGAACTAAATTCACGTAAGGCTTCACAATAGGAAGTAATATCTGTCATTATCACTAATATATGCATCCCTAAATCATAGGCTAAATATTCTGCGGCTGCCAATCCACAACGAGGCGCTAATATTCTTTCTATGATGGGATCATTAGATAGATTCAAAAACATCACTACTTTTTCCATAACTCCTGTTTCTTCAAATGTTTTACGGAAAAAACTTGCAACATCATATTTTACACCCATTGCTACAAACACAATTCCAAACTCTTCATTTTTATTCGCTGCAATATTTGCTTGACGAGCAATTTGTGCCGCTAATTGATTATGAGGCAAACCACTACCTGTAAAAATAGGGAGCTTTTGTCCACGAATTAATGTATTTAAACCATCAATTGCTGAAATTCCAGTATTAATATAATCTCGAGGATACTCTCTACAAACAGGATTAAGAACGCCACCATTTATATCAATACGCTTTTGAGCAAACACTTCACCTAGTTTATCAATAGGTTTCCCTACACCATTGAACACTCTTCCCAGTATTTCTTTAGACAATGAGATTTCCATAGCATGTCCCATCATCTTAGTGCGAACTTCACTTTTACTCAAGCCACTAGTCCCTTCAAAAACTTGAATAATAGCCCGCTCTCCTTGAATTTCAATCACTCGTCCATGACGCACAGTTCCATCAGGAAGATTCAGTTCTACCATTTCTTCAAAACCAACGTTTTTTACATGTTCTACTACTACAAGTGGTCCATTAATTTCATTTAATCCAATATACTGAACGCTCATGAAAACCTCCTTACTCTATTGATGCTAGTGCCTGATTAATTTTTTCTTTGTAGTCATCAAACACACTGATATCATCATTATTCACTACATACTTTATACGAACTACCTCATCAAAAATCCCAGTTTCTCTAATAGATTTCAATGTTTTCTTGCTAGCTAAAACAGCAAATGATTTTTCATATAAGTATAAAATTGTTTCCATCATTTTGTATTGCTTTTGATAAGGAACATAGGTATCCACTTCATGAAAAGCATCTTGCTGTAAAAATCCTACTCGAATAACACGAGAAATTTCTAATAATAACTTCTGATCTTCCGGCAAAACATCCGCCCCAATTAATTTCACGATTTCTAGCAATCTTGATTCTTCATTTAAAAACTTTACCATCATATTTCTAAAATTGATGAATTGACGATCTACATTCTGATCAAACCAATGCCTTAAATCATCTAAATACTCTGAATAACTCTCTGTATAATTCACCGCAGGAAAATGACGACTATATGCCAAACTTTTATCCAATGCCCAAAAAGCTCTTACAAATCGTTTTGTATTTTGTGTGACTGGCTCTGAAAAGTCCGCCCCTTGAGGAGAAACTGCTCCAATAATACTAACAGAACCCTCACTCCCTGCAAGGTTATTTACATAACCTGCTCTTTCATAAAATTCCGAAATACGAGAAGGTAAATAGGCAGGAAATCCTTCTTCAGCTGGCATTTCCTCTAAGCGTCCACTAATTTCACGTAACGCCTCTGCCCAACGTGAAGTTGAATCTGCCATTAACGCAACATGATATCCCATATCACGATAATATTCTGCAATGGTAATTCCTGTGTAGATGCTTGCTTCACGAGCGGCAACTGGCATATTTGAGGTATTTGCAATGAATACCGTTCTTTCCGTTAGAGGACGATTTGTTTTTGGATCTATTAGTTCTGAAAATTCCTCAAGAACCTGTGTCATTTCATTACCACGTTCTCCACAACCAATATAAACAATAATATCTGCGTCACACCATTTTGCTAATTGATGTTGCAACATCGTCTTCCCAGCTCCAAATCCACCTGGTATGGCTGCTGCTCCCCCTTTTGCAATAGGAAAGAAACTATCAATAATACGCTGCCCTGTAACCAAAGGTTTATCAAGCATTTTCCGATTTCTTACAGCACGAGGTTGTCTAATTGACCATTTTTGAATCATATTTAATTCGTGTTCTACACCAAAATCATCTTCCAGCACCAATAGTACATCCTGCACACTATAAGCACCATCTGCTGTAATTGATTTTACCGTCCCATTGATTGAAACAGGAACTAAAAAGAAATGCTGCACTTTCTCTGTTTCAAATGTATAACCAAAACTACTACCACCTTTTAATTGATCCCCAACACAAGCTGTGAAACAACAATCCCAAGTACGATTCAAACGCAAAGGACTCAATTTACTACCCGATTCCACAAATGCCCCAAATTCATCTTTCATATCCATTAAAGGACGTTGAATCCCATCATAAATATTCCCTAATAACCCCGGTCCTAAACTAACACTCAATAAAGTTCCAGTTCCAACGATTTCTTCTCCCACTTTTAAACTTGTGGTAGATTCATAAACTTGAATAGTTGTATAGTTATTATCAATTGAAATAACTTCACCTAATAACTGTTTTTCTCCTACATAAACCATTTCCAGCATTTTAAAATTTTTGGTTGCTGCTGTTTTCACAACAGGTCCATTAATCCCATAAACTACGGCTTTTTCTACTTTATTATTCATGAAATCACCAATTGAGAATGGTTTTCAAACCATGTCTTTTGCTCTTCTAATTTCTTATCAATCCGATAATCAAATTCAATTCCTTTTTGTACAGACACACAAGAAAAACCACCTAATTGATTACTATAATCAATTTTGATCTCTACTGGCACTGAAATTTCTTTGAAGTAAACTTCATCTTCTTTGCGAATACAAAATATACAACCCTTCAAGTCAATCAACTTTTGACATTCCTTTATATAATAAGCAATATAATCAGGATAATCTTTACTTTCATGAAATGATTCCAATTGCTCCCTTACTTCACAAAAAAGTTGCTCTACTAATTCATTTCTTCTAATAAATAAGGCTTTTTTGTAATCCCAACGTGACTTCACTGTATTCTTCATCACATCATTCTTTAATTCACGAAGTTCTTGCTCAATGTATACACTCGCCATCTCTTCTTCTTTCTCACGAAAAACACTCAAAATCATGTCTTCTTGATTTTGATACTCTTTCTGCTTTTCTTTGATTTGTGCATCCACTCTTTGATTGATTAAACCAATCATTTCTGTCGCCATTTTATCTTTGCCTACACTCATAATTCACCTCAAACTTTAACACCAATCGCTGCACTGATATATTGATTAATGACTTCTCCAATATTCACAGAATCATGTCGATCTGGTATTTCAACGATTAAAGGACTCGTTCTATTTAACTTTAAATCATAGATATAATCGATATCTAAATTTAAAGCAATTGTCGTAATTAGGACAATCGCAATTTTCTCATTTTCAAAAATACGCTCCATCTCTGTATGAAGTTCTTCTTTTGTATGAACGATACTTCCATCAATGCCTACTAGACGCATTCCAACTTGAGTATCTACATTGTCACTAAGCAAATACAATTCCATTTTACAATGTATTCAATACCATAATTGAAATCAAAAGTCCGTAAATGGCAACCCCTTCTGCAAGCGCAACAAAAATCATAGCTTTCCCAAAGTTATCAGGATTTTCCGAAATTGCTCCAATCGCTGCTGGAGCGGCTTTGGCAACAGCAATTGCGGCACCAATACAAGAACAACAAGTCGTCAATGAAACACTCAAATACCCCATTGCTTTCGCAAACTCTCCTGTTTGCCCTACTAATGCAGTACTCTCCGCAGAAACACTAATCACTTGCGTTATTAATGATGCAAAAAATACAAAGGTAAAAACAGATATTTGAATATACATTCTTCTTTTTGCACTATTCAATGTCGTTGCCCCTTTAAATACAGGAAGTAGTGGAACCGCTGAAACTCCTAATATAATTGCTGGTAATAAAAATTGAAATAAAGTCATAAATCCTCCTAATGTGTTTCTTCCGATGTAATCGGTACAAATTTCTTTCCGCCACCATCATAATAGCGACTAAACATTTCATAATATTCAAGACGTAATGTCTGAATGCCAACGATTAAGCCCTCAAGGGCCATTACAAATATATTCCCAAAGACCATCACCAACAAGCCAGCATTACCAGCCTGTTCTTTAATTGTCATCACAACCAACATCATTCCTGCATGCGATAAGACAAAACCCCCTACACGCAAATAAGACATCGTATTACTAATAAAACTAAGCATTACTTCAAGTAATTCAAATATACTCTCCATGAAATATCCACCCCAACCACCATGTGGTGTCATACGAATTTTATGCACTAAATTCTCTAGCGGATGCTTCATCAGAATTAGAATGGCTGGTATCACAATGCAGAAAATAATTCCAATTGGTGTAAAGACAGGAAACTGTTTCCCAAAAAATAAGCCCAGAATTACTGAAGCATACAAAACAAAGCCTGCAACACCATTTTGATCAAATAATGCTTTTCCGTATTCCTTGCGACTAATACTCATAATAATGTTATAAAGAATACAAACCAAGATTAGAAATACGCCAATTCCTACTGCTGCACCAATCAAAGTATTCACAAATGCTGGATCCATTACATGAATTGGCTTCTCTTTAAATCCTAAAGCATGAAACATAGGATCAAGTATATGCTCATCTCCAAATACTGAACCAAACAGCAAACCAAAAAACATAGAGAATGGTGCCAAACGCATGATAATACCACCTAAACGAATCTTCATTCTTTTTTCCATGAACCAACCAATAATTAGTAACACAAAGCCTTGACCTAAATCTCCAAACATCATTCCAAAGAGAATACAATATGTCAGCCCCACAAACCAAACCGGATCAAAGCTATTATATTTTGGTAAACTATACATCTCCACAAATAATTCAAAGGGACGGAAGAACCAATGATTCTTCAATATAGTCGGAGGACTTAACCCCTCCTCTGCCTCTGCTGGAAATGTTTGTACAACAATTTTTTCTTCCTCATGAAACAAAGACACAAACTTCTCCGTTTTAGAAGAAGGTACAAACCCACTAATCACTAAACTCCCATCAAATACAATTACATATTTTCTTAGCTTATTAATTTCAGCCTTATGCTTCACATAACCATAAATATGAATCATATCCTCTTCACAAGATTCCGTTATTTCTTCCTCATCTAAATGAGGAATTGGAATTTGTTCAAAGAAAAGAGAATGAAACATATCATGAATTGTATTTTCCTCTTCTGTTAAACAAATGTAAATAATCCAATAATAATGATTATTTTTATTTAATACATCATAAATAAAATGTTCTCGATTATGCAATGCCAATTTCTGAATACTACTTTCAGGAAAACGGCCAAATCTAACTTGCACATATTCTAAGGAATTTATGGTTTCAATATCATATTCCTTTAATTTCTTTAATGCCACTTTATCTTGATCTTGTAAAGAAGACATATGCACCATTTCACGATTCAATTCTGTTATCCGAGCATCAACTACATCTAAAATATCTTCAATTTCATTATCACTATATGCTCTATTCTCATCAACTTCTCGCAATTCAATATGCAAGGCTTGACTTGCGGTTAAAATACGCCCAAGATAACTTTCATATTTCCCATCTTCTGCCATAGGAATTCCTTGATTTCCTTCATTTGCAATATTCACTGCCAATTCAGGATGAAACTCCTTCGACTGCACGACGCTAGACAAGGCTTTTTCCATATATTCCTGCGGAAATGTAACCCGCATTAAATTCATTTTACTGACTGCCATTCCACACCTCTTCTAATAAACCAAAAGCTGCATAACTTTTTCAGCAGCTACATGATATCGAACTCCCTCAATAATATTAACCAAATTTGAAATTTCAAATTGTAACAAATTAATATAACATACCACGATAACTTCTGGATTTTGCGAAAACCTCATGTGCCACATAATCACTTGATACTCAATCCAACTCAAATAATTTTCAACATAAATAAATTCTTTATCTCTAATGAAACTATTATAAGGAGATTTTTGTAATTGCTCCAATATTTCTTCGGCACTACAATTTTCAATCCAATCCATCATAATCTTCTCTGAAATTTTAGAACTAACAATCTTAATGTTTTCCTTAATATCATTGGAACTCATGTGATAATATTTTTTTAAACGATAAACCTTAGCAATATTGTTTAGCTCCAACTTCGTGTCAAAAATCTCATGTAATTCTCTTGCTGTTTCCCCTTTGAATTTTGTATCAATCAATGAAATGATAGCGTTTGTATAAGTCGTTCGTAGTGCTAATTCACAGGCAGATACATCAATGTCTTCATTTTTAACTCCTCTATATTCTTTTAATGCTTCATAATAGGGCGTTTCTTCAATCAGGGAAATAATATCATCAATCGTTTTTGCTTCAACAAGTTTCCCCATATCAAAGTGAATATACTGATTCAAACTTAATGGTAATTGTGCTATCATCATGGAACGATTCTCATCATTTAGCATATAAATAGTAGACATTATCAATTGAAATTCTACATTCATTACACCAAAACGAATGAATTCCTCAGACTCATTTGAATAACGCAATAGTTTCCCAAAACGATAAAAGTAGTTTTGACGAATCAATAACTCCAAAAATCCACGATGAACAGAATGCTCATTCATTCCCTCAAGAATATCATGATAATGAGTCTGATTCTTTAAGTAAGAAGCAATCTCTGCGATACTTGATTTCTTTGATAATTCTTGATAATCCTGAACTCGTAAGCGTTTCCCAAACATTGCTTGAGCTTTTGCTGCTGCGGCATGATCTACTCTCAAAGCAGCTCACTCTCTTCTTCTAATGCTATCACCTTATAAATCAATTCTTCTTTCCAATTCTCTTTTCCTATCACAAAATTATCTTCTAGTTGTTGTAATAATTTCTCTGATTGATGCTTGTTTATGGTTTTCCCTTTTTCCAGTTCAGCTTGAAGCAGTTCTTTTTGCTCTAATACATATTGATAAGCATCATTCCATATTTTCTCTTTTATTTCTTGTTGCTTTACTTCCACACTTCTCTTATGCTTTTCCTCCAAATTTTCAAGTACAGACAATTTTTCTTGTGCTTCTTTGTCTTTTTTTAAAACCTTCAGAATTGCACTTTCCATAAACTCACCTCCTAGAAAATACTTACATTAGTATACTCCTAATATTTTTTTTCTTCAACTATCTATCTCCTTATATTTACGAAAATAAAAAAAGAAATGTTTCTCCCTCTTTAGAAATAAAGCATTTCTCTTTTTTCCAAACTATTTATTTTAAGCTTATCGTTTCAAATATCCCATTATCTATATATTTCCCACAAGCAATAAAAATACTTTCGCTATCTTCACATTTTTAAATAGCGCTCATATTCTTCTTTCCTAATTTGAGGTTTAAAATGATCAACAATATCAGAAACCAACAAAGGATTCTCCAACAAATCAATACATGTCATTGCTACAATTTTTGCCGGTTCAATGTATACTCTATACTCATCACTTACTGCTAAATCCTTACCATGAATAACGCCTGCAAATCCTCCATAACCAAACTGAACACAAGGAATGAAATGACCCAAATCACCAATATCACCTGCTGCAACACTCTTCTCATCTTTAAGAATTTTATCTTCATCTACTAATTCCAACATATTTCTATAAATTACTTTTGATAGTCCAGCATTCTGTTTAAATGGTAAATACCCGGGGATATCTTCCACTTCACAAGTGGCATTAATTGCTTCTGCACAACTTTTTGCAGTTTTTGTTAATTGGGTACTCAACTCCTTCAATTTATTACTATTAAACGAGCGAACATACGATTCATAAACAACCTGTTCTGGAATAGAATTCACCGTTTGTCCGCCTTCCGTAACAATTCCATGAAAACGATTTTTATCCTCATCCACAAATGTCTCTCGTAGCATAGCTGCTGCACTTTGAAATAGTGCAAAAGCATTCAGAGCATTCACTCCCAAGTGAGGCAAAACTGCCGCATGAGTCCCTTTTCCTTGAAATACAAATTTCTTATAGATAAAACCCGCAAGAGAAGAATCAACAGAGAAGTGATGTTCACAATCCCCCATCGCATGAAGATGGATACAAACATCTACTTCATCAAATACATTTTCCATCAACATATTAATCTTTCCACCAATATATTTAATTTTTCCCTCTTTCATTAATTCTCGACGATAAGCTAAATCTGTAAACTCCTCCGCAGGCGTAAAGAAACAAGTAATTTTCCCATTTTTCACTGCACCAGTTTTTTTCAAAGCAACTAACGCATTCACCATAATAGCACATTGCGTACTATGTCCACACGCATGAGCTGCACTTTGGTCTTCTAAATTCGCATGAGGATGTCCTAACGTTGGAATGGCATCTAACTCAGCCAATAATCCGATATGAGGATGACCACTTCCAAGCGAAACTTGAAATCCTGTTTCACTATATTCTTTTTCAATTTCAAAACCTTCTGTTTTTAAGTACTCTATTAAAATTTCTTTTGTTTTAAACTCTTTATATCCCAATTCCGGTGTTTCAAAAAGCTTCTTTCCCAATGCGACAATTTCTTTTGTTTGTTGTTCTATCATTTCGTTACATCTATTTTTCATAACTCCTCCTAAAAAATAACCCAGCATCTACTGAGTTATTTTATCATTTCCTCTAATACCTTTAAATCATTTAAAAAATACTGATTATATAATGCAACATCATTACAAGAAGAAATTACTGTTACATTCGCATTTTCATGAGGATTCACTTCATCAAATACAGTCATTCCCCGAGTATATGCTCCAGAAGTTTCAATCATAATCCTACAATCTTCAGTCACAAATAATTCTGGATGCAATAATTGCATTACAGGAACCAAATCAAAAATCGGAGAAAATGCTATATTTCTTCTTTTGTTATATTGCTTAAAGAAATTTAATATTTCATAAGACAAATGTTGCAATTTTCCTTTGTTTTCTAAAGAGTCAAACATTTCATGAGGACTTACACACTGCCCACAAATTTCTAATCCACTCATAATAAGAGGTACACCAGATTCAAATACAATCTTTGCAGCATGAGGATCTTCATAAATATTAAACTCTGCCTTTTCGATAATATTCCCCTTTGTACGACTTCCACCCATAAATGTTATGCACTCTACTTTTTCCTTTAATTCTGGAAATGTTCTTAAAAACATAGCTACATTAGTAAGTGGCCCTAAAGCAATAATCGTTACTTTGTCATGCTGCAAACATAATTGTTTCATCAATTCTATGGCATGCATTGAGATTGGTTTTACATCTGTTTCCAATAAAATTGGACCATCTAATCCCGATTCTCCATGACCGAGTGGTTGCGGCTCTGGCTCATACACTAGAGGCGCATCATAGCCTTTCGCAATCACTCCAGTAATTCCAAGGTATCCAAATACTTTGCACAAATTAGCAGTCACTTTATCCACTAAGTTGTTCCCGCATACTGTTGTATATCCTAATATTTCAATTTTTTCAGGATTAGCAAGACAAGAAAATATAGCCATTATATCGTCATGTCCCGGATCACAATCTATAATTACTTTTCGTTTCGTCATGCAGATTGATCTCTATTTTTCAAATACTTCTGTACAGATAAAGCAATTAATCCAATTAATACACAAATATAAGGAATTGTATTAATCAATTCTGATGGTAAGTTGGTAAGCGCTAAATGATTCACAATTGCCTGAGCAATGGCAAAGACAATCGTTGTCAAAACAACAATACCAAAGTTCCCCTGCCCTACGGCATTCGCCGCAATTCCAATCCATCCTCGTGATGCTGTCATATTACTAGAGAAAATAGGCAGGAGTCCCATTGATAGATAAGCACCACCAAGTGCCGCTAGTGCTCCCGATAAAATAACGGAAATCAAACGCACTCGATTCACTTTTATTCCTACCGATTCTGCAGCATGAGCATCTAAGCCACAAGCACGCATATGCGTACCAAATGGTGTTTTATAAACTAAAATATAAATAAAGATTGCCAGCGCAATACAAACATAAGTTAAGAAATAATGACCAGAAATAATTTCCCCTAAAATCGGAATGTCCTTAATAATTGGGATATGGATAACAGGCAACACTTTTGATGGTAATGTTGCGCTTGTTCCTTTTCCACCTGTCCAAATCAGTAATAACCATACTGAAATATCAGAAGCAAAGAGATTCAACGCAATCCCTACCATTGCTGCATTTGCCTTCATTTTCATAGTAAAGAACGCTAATACAAGCGCACAAATTGCACCAATTGCAATAACTCCTAATAGCCCTAACCAAGCACTCCCTGTAATTGCACTAAAATAAACACCAAACAAAGCCCCAAAAATCATGATTCCTTCAACCGCAATATTTGTAATTCCTGAAAGAGAGGCTACATATGCTGACATTGATGCAAATAAAAGAGGAATTCCAACTCGAATAATCGCAAAGACGAACGCAGCTTCAAGAATTGATGATAATAGATTATCCATTTGCTTGTTCCTCCTTCAATAACTGTTTCTCTCTCCATTTTCTCAAGAAATATTGAGAAGAGATTAACAAAGTTAAAATAACTTCAACAATAGAAATTAACTTTATATCAATGGCTGGACTACTATTGGCAAGCAACTGTGCAGATGCTCTTAAATAACCAATCCCAAACGCTGCTGCAAGAACACCAAATGGATGATTCTTTCCAAGCATCGCCATTAATGCTCCTGTAAATCCCAATCCCGGTAATGTTTGCCAAGAAAACGATCTATAAACACCTAATAATTCTACTGCAGATCCCATTCCACCAAGAAATCCTGCAATAAAATGCACTGCCATAAACAACCAAAATGCACTCATTCCAGAATATTTCGCAAAATTCTTATTCAAACCTGTCATCCGAATGGAATAACCCATCTTCGTTTTAAACAATAATAAATAGACCAGTACTGCGGTTATCAACATAATGATAATCCCACTATGTACTTGTGTTTTAGAAATAATAATAGTTAATCTAGAACTATCAATAAATGGATCACTACTGTTTCCAGTAACACCACTAATTGCCAAATAAGTTTTTACAATATAATACCCAATCCCAAACAAAATACTATTCATCATTAGTGAAATAACCATTTCATCTGCTTGGAATTTCGCTTTCAAAAATCCCGGTAATAAAGCAATTAATCCACCACATATTCCTGCTACTGTAATGCAAATCGCAGAATCTATAAACCCATTCCCTGTCATAATAACTGGATTAATCGCAAAATAAGTACAAGCCACTCCACTAATATAGAAAATTCCTTCTGTACTTAAATTAAATAATCCTGTTCTAAAATATAACAGTGTTGCAAGTCCCGCAAAAGCAAGTGGAACCATTCTTACAAGTGCATACCCAAAGTTAAACATACTTTTTGTAGGGTAGGTTAATAAATTAATAAAATCATTCACTGGTGTTTTCGATGCAAAACATAACACTAGAAATGTAACCGTCAATGTAATGACAATAGAAAATACAATTCTCAATGCTTCAAAAGGTAAGTCATCTGTTATTTTAAATTTCACTTTTTTATTTGTTTTAACGCTCATAAGATGCACCCCTTATCTCTTTTTGTGTTTGTTTCTCAACACCTAACATATATAACCCAAGTTGAGTTTCTGTCACATTCTTCAAGGAATCAAAATAGGCTACAATTTCACCCTCATACATTACAATTAGACGATCCGATAATGAAAGTACTTCATTCAAATCAGCGCTTACTAATAAGATACTCGCACCTTCATTTCTCATTTCAATCAACTGTTGATGGATATAATTTGCACTCCCTACATCTATACCACGTGTAGGTTGTTCAGCAATCATCAATTTAGGCTTTGTGCTCCACTCTCTAGCAACTACAACTTTTTGAATATTACCGCCTGATAAAGCACTAACTCTTTCTTTCTCAGATTGCGTTTTCACACTAAATCGCTCAATCAATTGCTTAGAAATATCACGAATGTTCTTTGACTTCAAAAACACTTTACCGCTCAAATCATTTCTTTTATAAATTGTGGAAATCATATTATCTTGGATACTCGCCTCCGAAGCACAACCATCAATCATTCTATCTTCCGGAATATAAGAAAGCCCTGCACTTCTTCTTCCTAAAATAGACAACTTTTGAATTTCCTGCCCCATTAATTTCACTTGACCACTTTGACAACGCATCAATCCAGTAATCGTACGAATCAATTCTTCCTGTCCATTTCCCTGAACGCCAGCAATTCCCAATATTTCACCACTACGAATCGAAAAGTTCATATTATTCACTTTCGTAATTCCATGGTCGCTATGATAAAGATTATTGACATCTAATACAAGCTCTTTTTCTTCTAATTTTTTCTTTAAATCATCATAAGAATTTTCTATTTTTCTGCCAATAATCAATTCTGTCAATTTATCCATTGTCACATCTTTTACACCATAAGTACCCTTAGTTTCTCCATTACGAATCACTGTAATACGATCACTAATATGCATGACCTCATTCAATTTATGAGAAATAAACACAATTGTATGCCCTGTTTCTTTAAACTTCTTCAACTGTTCAAACAATAAATCTGTTTCTTGTGGTGTTAATACTGCGGTCGGCTCATCTAAAATAATGACTTCCGCATCCCGATACAAGGTTTTCAAGATTTCAACTTTTTGTTTGGCACTAACCGTTAAATTAGCTACTTTTTCTGTTACATCAATATCAAAGTTGTATTGACGTGCAAGCGCTTGAGTTTCTTCAATCACTGCCTTTTTATTAATAAAAGCAGCATTTTTCGGTTCACTACCCAAAACAATATTCTGAGCCACCGTAAATGATGGAATCAACATAAAATGTTGATGAACCATTCCGATTCCATTCTCAATCGCGTCCATAGAACTTTGATAATTAATTTCTTCTCCTCTGTAATATATCTTTCCACTGGTCTGTTTTTCAATCGCAAATATAATTTTCATCAATGTTGACTTACCAGCACCATTTTCCCCAACAATGGAATGAATTTCGCCCTTATTGAGTTCAATATTAACATTTTTATTCGCAACTGTTCCATTCGGATATATTTTAGTAATACCCTCTAATTTTAAAATCGCTTCGCCCATTCCTATCACCTCAATATTTGAAAGAATGCTCCATCATCTCTAATGGAGCATTCAGAACATCTTTTTTCTATTTTGTTACTTTTGCAAGAATATCCTCATAAACTGATGGATCTTGTAATGCATCTATTACGGTTGTTTCTCCTGTTAATACTTTACTTGTATATTCTTCTACGATTGCTAATTCTTCTTCTGACATATTAGCCAAGTAGTAATCATTTTCTGCTAGACCAATACCGTTGTCTGCAAATGTTAATACTTTTTGTGTACCATATGGAGCAGTTCCATTAATAATAGCAGTAACTGCATCTAAGATACCTTGGTCACATTTCTTAAGTCCAGAAGTTAAAATTGTATTTGCAAGCGCTGGTTGATCGCTTAATGATACATATTGATCTGTGTCAACACCAATAGCCCAAACACCTTCAGATTCAGAAGCAGCGACAAATACACCGTTCCCTGCACCACCAGCACATCCCCAAACTACGTCTGCACCTTGAGCAATCATATTCAATGTAATTTCCTTCGCAGCACCCATATCAGTGAAACTTCCTACATAACTGATAATCACTTTAATATCAGGATTCACATCATAGGCACCTTGCATATAACCTGCCATAAATTGACGAATACCATGGTTATCCATACCACCAACACCACCAATGATGCCAGTTTCTGATTTAACCGCAGCTACTACACCTGCCAAATAACCAATTTCATGCGCTGCATAAGAAATCGCATAAACATTGTCCAATGAATTTGCTTCTGCATCTGAGAAGTCAAAGTTCAAGAACTTAATGTCTGGATATTCAGCTGCAACTGTTAACATTGCACCTTCATATTGCCAGTTTCCTGAAATGATAATGTCATATCCTGCTTCTGCAGCTTGACGATTAGCAACTTCCCAACTACTTTGGTCTTCACCCATTTCAATCAATGTTGTTTCAATTTTGTCACCATAAACATCTTTAAGCAAAGCCAATCCATTATAAGTTACATCAAAATAAGATTGGTCACCAATAAAAGGCAACAATAAGGCAACTCTAATAACGTCCACATCTCCGTCAGTAGAACTACCACCTTCATCCTTTGTACCACCACATGCTACTAATCCAAATGCTAGGATCGCAACAAGAAGCACAGTCAAAAATTTCTTCATTTTTTTTCCTCCAATGAATTTTATATTGTGAATTAGAATGATTCTAATTTACAACCACTGATGCACACTTTCGTGTCTTTATTACTTTGAACTCCAAATGCCCCCCAATTGAAATCCATTTCCATATCTTCAATGACATACTCTATATTATTAATTAACAGTATAATTAAACCATTTTTTCTTGTAGCACGCAATAAAATTTGCATCTGATTTTCCAGAATCTCTCCTATTTTTTTGGTTTTTATGAAAGTGCTACCCTTTTTTTCATGGAAGTAAATACTTCCTTTTTCAAAACCAATCATTTTGTGATACAAAAACCCTTTCACATCAAAACAAATCCCAAAAGAATCTCCCTCTAGCATCTCTATATCAGCCTCAAATGTTCCCATTTTTGCCTTCGCATTCCCAAAAATCACAAAATCATTTTCAACAATCAAGCCATTTTCAGAAATGTAACTACAATTTCTTAATGACGAACACTGACTAACTTCCTTCCACAACTTCTCTCCAAAATCCAAACCCCAATCTTCTACTTTTTCTTTTTGCCAAGTAATTTCATAAGAATAACTGTGCTTTTGAGATACTTCATGAATCAAGATATAATCATGCATAATTCTCTTTTGATAAACCATCTTCATACCAAATTCTGTATATGTAGCATCTTTAGGACCATTTACTATATAGCTATAAGCTCTTTTCTCTTTTGCTACTACAAAAGTTTCCCCAAGATATTCATTCCCATCACGATCCTTTACATACAATTGAAATACAATATCCAGTTCATTCGGATTACTTAAGTAAAAACTAAGTTCTTCTCCTGCATACAAAGTAGGAGAGAAACTCGGTTGATAACGACAATCATAAACTTCTTCTGGCACAAAATAAGTTTTCTTATAAATAGTCCCTTGATATCCTGCAAATCCTTGATTAATCACACACTTCAAAGCCGTAGAATCATTCACAAGTTTCAATTCACTATAACGATTCGATCGACTCACAAAAGCTTGTGTACTATACGGCAAATCAAAAAAGAATGTACTACCTTCAATATCATTAATGATTCTTTGATATCTTTCATCTATACACAATTGATTCAATCTTGCCCCAATACCACAAAATAATAAACTTGTAGAACTAATGGTATCAATATTAAAATAACCAAGCCCACTACTAGAAATTAATAAATCATTGATTGGTGTTATCCATTTTGAATCAATTCCCTCTATTCCAAGCATTGCCCCCATAATAGACCCTACATTACCACAAGTACAATCCGTGTCCCAACCAGCTTCACAAAGCATTGTTAGGGTTTTAGAAAAATCATTTTCTCCATATACCATAGACATTATCATGATTGCTGTATTGGGAATGATATGACAAACCCCTGCATATTTATCATAACCATAAGTATTTTGAATATATGCCAAACAAGCTTCTTGACTCATATTATTTTTATATTTACTTACAACATCATTGACAACAAAAGCATACTCCGAATCAGAAGGAATATAATTTAATGCTTTTACAATGATTTCAATACAATCATCCATTTCATATGCCAATGCAATACAAACTGCCACAAAAACACCACCATAAATACCATTCCCATCATGGGTAACACTACTCATTTTTGTTGCTAAATTGGCAGCTAAATCAGGATTTCCGCAGCTGACATATCCCCAGCAATCACTAAATATCTGACCACCAATTTGTTCTGCCAACGCAATCCCATTTGTTTTATAACTACCTGATAAAGGTGCTTTTAGTCCTGCCTTTAAATTCTGATAAGCAGTATCTTCCGTTGAAATTCCGCTTCCACCCCACCAAAAAAAACCATGCCCATCACTAATATAGTTCAGAACATTATCTCCCATGGTTTCAACACAAATATCTTGACTCATTTCAGCCAACAATGACCTAACAAAAAACAAAGGTCCATTGCTATCATCATCTGCTGCGAACACACCATAATCAACAAGATAGTCCTCTATTTTCCCATAGGTATTTTTTATTTGTTGCGCTGTCCAGTTTTCAACAGGAGCTCCTAAACGGATTCCTATTATTTTCCCTAGCCAAGCCGCATATGTTTTATGGTAGTAGGTTTCAAAATTCATCATGATTCAATGAACTTAATAATTCTACTCATGTTTTCATCACTAAAAAAATATGCATCTGTATGCTGCTTACCTTCACAAATTTCACTATGCATAATTGCATTTGGATATTGTTTCTTTACCGCATCACTAAATTCAAGTGTTTGTTGATATGGAACTAATGTATCTTGATCTCCATGCTGTATCCAAATCCTAGGCATATCTCCATGAATAAAATTTGTTGGATTACTATCATGTAATGCTTTTTCGTCATGTATTTGATGCCCCATAAAGATACCGAAAACAGAATCCTCCTTAAACGACATCATTCCCTCAGGAAAGCTGGCCTTCATCTGTTCATCTGAGGTTTTTATATTAATATGTGGATAAAACGCAACTACATTTTTTACTTTTGTATGATGCCTATAATCTAAATCAAACAATTCATCTGGCATTAAAGTACACGCTAAACAAAGATGTCCTCCTGCTGATTCTCCCCATACTGTAATATCATCTGCATCCAAATAATACTCATCTGCATACTCTTTTATCCAGCCTATTGCATTTTTTAAGTCTTTGATTGGTTCTGGAAACATCGCATCTACTGCTAAAGTATAATCCGCAACCACACAAACATATCCATATTCTAATGGCTTTAACATCGGTTCAATAAAACGTGAACGCTTAAACCCGCTTACCCAGCCACCACCATATACAATTAGAAAAACTGGATATTTCTCCTGCTTTTTTTCAGGATAATAAATATCACATTTTAATTCCTCTTTTTTGCTATATTGGACATCATAAACTTTATTCGTAAATCTCTCTTCATTCATATGTCCCAAATCAAAGCTCAAAAAATCTTTTAATTCATCTGTCATTACAATATCTTTACGTTTCATATTATCACCTATTGTTAGTATATCATAATAATGAACTTCCTATTTATGATTTTCATCCAATAATTCTTTTATTTCCCTATTAAATTGTTTATACTAAAATCAATAAAGGAGTTCACTTATGTCCCGTCCAAACATTCTTTTTATTACAACGGATCAACAGCGTTATGATACCATCAACGCTGCTGGATATCCACATATGATTACCCCAAATTTAGATAGACTTTGTGAAGAAGGTTGTCTTTTCACTAACGCCTACTCTCCAAATCCAGTTTGCCTTCCTGCACGACATAATATTTTAACTGGACTATCTGCACGACATCATACATTTGATGATAATTATTTTGATGATTCTCATCAAATCCCTCATCATCTCCCTACTTTTGCCCAATGCCTTTCCGATTCAGGATATGATACAATTGCAATAGGTAAAATGCACTTTCAACCCTATCGTCGGCATAACGGATTCCACCGCTTATACTTAATGGACGAAATCCCACGTTTTCGTGAAGATGATGATTACGCTCTCTATTTAAAAGAAAACGGCTATGCCCATCTTCAAAGCATTCATGGCGTTCGACATCTACTCTATATGCAACCTCAACAATCACTTGTCAGCGAAGAACATCATGGCTCTACTTGGGTCGCAGACAAAACGATTGAATACCTACAAACAAAAAGTATCAATAAACCTTTTATGATTTGGGCAGGTTTTATTGCACCACACCCTCCTTTCGATGTACCTGCTTCTTATGCTAATTTATACAAGGATAAACAGCTCCCTGAGCCAAGCATTTCAAAAACAGTTTTATCCACTTTAGCACAAGAAAATATGAATATTGCCAATTATCCCAATAAAGAAACATTAATGAGAGCTAGAGAACTCTACTATTCAGCAATTTCTTTTGTTGATTACAATGTTGGTAGAATTCTCCAACAATTAGAAGAAATGGGTGAATTAGATAACACTTTTATTGTTTTCACTAGTGACCATGGAGAAATGCTAGGAGATTTATCAACTTATCAAAAGTTTTTACCTTATGATGCGTCTAGTAAAATTCCCATGATTATGCGTTATCCAAAGAAACTGAAACCAAAATCAAGTTTCACAGACTTTGTAGATTTAAATGATATCTTTCCAACATTCATGGATATCGCAGGACTTCAAATGCCTACTCATATTGATTATCCTGGTGCTTCTGTTTTATCTAACAAAAAAGATCGAGGCATTCAATATATCGAGCATCAACGCAATAGTAGAAGATGGATTAGCGTTCGAAACCACCAATATAAATATAATTATTACTATGGAGGCGGGAAAGAAGAACTATTTGATATGATTTCTGATCCAAATGAAACTGAAAATCTTGTAATTACAAAACCTACCCTAGCAGATACATTATTGAAGCCCTTAAAAGAAAAGGCGCTAGAAATGGAAAAACGCTATGGTCTTATGGACATGGTTGAAAACAATTCTTTCAAACAATTTGATGATTTTGATATTCAATTTTACCGCGAATGTAATCCGCCCTTCTTTCCACTCTCACTAAATAATGAAGAGGAAAAAAACTTCTTATGGTCGCTAGAAAAAGAATTATTAAAAGCCATCAAAAATGAGCCTATTGTTAATATCGATTTATTAGATCAGACATATTATTCAAATATTTTAGATTTAAATAAACTCAAAAAATAACCTAGACTTTTCTACTGAACCCTTTGCGCAATATCCATAATCTCTTTTTCATACTTTTGCATAAAGGCCTGTAATCCACAATATTCATCATCATAATAACAAATATTCATCCGCTTACATTGTCCATTACATATTTTAATATATCTACAATATCCACAAAGTTTCGAATTCCGTTTTTCTTCTTGTAAAAAAAGTCCTGTTACTTGTGATTTTGCTAATGCTTCAATACTATTCTCTTTTATATTACCAATCCGATATTGATCAAGTACAAAGAAATCACAAGGATATACATCCCCATTACTCTCAACCACAAATTGCATACTACAAAAACCTAAGTACCCACACATTAATGGTGGCTTATCAGCAAACAAAGAAATCAGATTATCAAAATGACTTACACTGATAATATGATCTTTTTCATATTCTTTTAGCCATAAAGAGAAAAAGACATCATAGAAATCAAAAAATGCCTGTGGCGTTAAAGCATAGTAATCGTTTTTCACTTCTAATGGTGGCAAACAAGGAATTAATTGAATATAATCCATTTTGTTTTCTAAATAAAATTCAAATAACTCCTTAGGATGTTGTGCTAATTGAGCAGTCAATACCGTAAGCACATTAAACTCTATCCCCATTTTCTCCATTCTATCAATCACATTTACTACTCTTTCATGGCTTCCTTTTAGTGTTCCATCTACACGAACTTCATCATGATATGTCTTAGAGCCATCAATTGAAATCCCTACTAAAAAGTGATTTTCTTTCAAAAATGAAAGCCATTCATCATCTATTAATAAGCCATTTGTTTGAATTGCATATTGAATATGATGATAGGAATTCTTTTTGTCCTCCACATATTCAACAAAGCATTTAAAATATTCCAATCCCGCACAAGTAGGTTCCCCACCTTGAAAACTATAAGTAATCACCACTTCTTCCTGGAAATAAGATAGGATTTGATCAATCATCACTTTCATTGTGTTTTCATTCATGATTCCATAATTTCTGATTTCCCGATGATCCGCTACATCATAATAAAAACAATACTTACATTTCATATTACAAATACTAGAAGCTGGTTTAATCAGTATCGAAAAATACTTCATTTATTTTCCTCTTTATACAGATACTTCAGCAATCATAATTCCATCCATCCCCAATTCCAATGCTTGCTCGATCTTCCCCTCTTTAAAGTAATAACACCCTCCATATGCATCAGGATTATCTGATAACGAATTAATCCATAAAACATGCCTACATGTATTGCCAGCTATTCTCTCATATTCCGCTTTTTCTACATTATTCCATTCATCCATAGAAAAGTTAAGATAAACAGGCCAAATCAAAATCTCTTCTTCAACTCTAAAACGTTCAGGGAAGCTATACAAGTCACCACACAAAGCAATTGCACAATCATGTCCTTCCAACTTAAATAATGGCACTTCCTTTCCTTCACAATAAAAATCATTTGTTTTAGAATACTCTTTCCACCCTTTTGATATCCTTCTATAATTATGTATGATCTCTCCCTTATCTATCACCAAATAACTAGAGTATATCTTTCCAAATTCTTTTTCAATATACCCAAACATCACACAAAGAGATAACACTTTTGACTTTGTGCTTATCTGTTTAATGACATCGCTATCCTTTTCTAAAGCAATCGCTAGATCACTTTCATAATTATCCCACGATAAAGCATCAAACCCTTGTAAAAAGCTCTCTCCAAAACAAAGGATTTCTACATTTTTTTGTTTAACTTCATCCATACTCTTCAATATCACATTCAAATTAAAATCAATATCATTATTGATAAACTTCTTAGATGCTAATGCTATTTTCATAAGCGCTCCTTTTCTGATCTTAGATCTTCCTATTCTTTATTATTATTTCATAGTGCGATTACAATAGCAAAGCCTACGAAAAAATCGTTCTATTTGATAATCTCTTTTTTCCACTTGGTTTGAAAGCATCATACACCCTTTTAAACTAAGCCACATAATCACAAGTCTTGCCAACACTTCACATAAAAAAATAGTACTTTGAGATTTGCTATAAACCCAAAATACTATTAGTTCTTTGAACTGGCGCGCTCGACAGGAATCGAACCTGCAACCACTTGAATCGGAATCAAGTACGCTATCCGTTGCGCCACGAGCGCATATATTACACTAGCAAGAAATATAGTAACACAATTATACCAAGAATGATACGATAATAGCCGAAAATCTTGAAGTCATGTTTCTTAATATAATTCATCAAAAAACGGATTGCAAATAGGGAAACCACAAAGGCAATAACTACTCCCACAAACAAAATCATCCATTCATTTATTGTATATTGAAATCCAAATTTTATCATTTTTAATAGACTAGCACCCAACATTACTGGAAGTGCTAAAAAGAAGGAAAATTCGGCAACTGCTACCCGACTAATTCCATTTGTCATTCCTCCAATAATTGTAGAACCAGAGCGAGAAGTTCCCGGTATTAATGCTAATACTTGAAATAAACCTATTTTAAAAGCATCCAAAAAAGATAACTCATCTACCGTTTTTACTCGCACTTCTTTTTTCTCATTCATATTTTCCAACAAAATAAACAATATTCCATAAAAGATTAATGCAGCTGCAATTACATATACATTGTCAAAAAAGAACGCATCAATTTGGTCATCAAATAAAACGCCAATTACGCCAGCAGGAATTGCTGCAACCAACACTTTCATCCAAAGAGTAAGTGTTTTTTTCTTTTCTATTTTATCTTTTCTTAAAGAAAAAGGATTTAACTTATGAAAATATAATACAAGCACTGCCAATATTGACCCCAATTGAATTACCACAAAAAACATATTCTTAAACTCTGGACTAACTTTTAGATTCAAAAACTGTTCCACTAAAATCATATGCCCTGTACTACTAATTGGGAGCCATTCTGTAATTCCTTGTACTATCCCGATAATAATTACTTTGATGATTTCAAACATGATATGTCTCCTATCTAAATCTTTCTAATTGTATACTGATTCTTTTAGAAAAAAAAGACCCTTCTTCCAAAACTCTCTATATAGCTTGATTTCTCTAGTATCAATAGAAGCCACAACAAAAAGAGTGTCTGCGCATTTTATTTTCCTTATATTTTCAAGGGAACATCCCCATTTTTCAAAAACACTACTTTGATTATTTATCAAGATTCAAGCGATATAGTTCATAGTCATCTTCTAGCGTTCTTACAAGATAAAGATTATCTACAAACAGAGAAATACCCTTTCCTTCTATTGTAAACATTTCCTCAAAATGTTCATTGTATGCTGTTATCATATTATCTTTTATCTCATATACCCAAAGAACATCACCTACTGTCAAAAATCGAATTCTATCCGCTTCTAAGATCGCTTTCTCTTCTTGCAAATCAAATAGGACTTCTCCTCCATTCCATTCATAAGACAAACCAAAACTAATATATCTACCCTCATACATTTTCTCATACTCGATCAATGCACCATCAATATACAGATGGTTACTTGCATATCTAAAATTTCTTTCAAATACCTGTCCCCCATTTTCATTCATCAATATACATGAGTCTGCTTTACAATTTACATAATGTCCATAATTTCCTACACCGTGGCCTCTACTCAAATCCCGAACTTCATTATAGTTTATTTCAACTCCATATTGATTTATATAGATTTTTTTGCGTCCAATGATTTTCAAATAAAGTGTATCGTTATAAAATTCTAAACTAAATACATTATTATCACTAGACTTTGTGGAATATGTGTGTTTTTCATAGTAATCATTTATCTCATATTCAATAGGAACAACTATGTTTCCTCTGCCATCAACTATACCCACTTTTCTATCAATGCAAACCGCATAGTAATCCTTATAATCATATTCATATTCATTCATTCCTACAATTTCATCATACAAGAAATCAACAAGTATTCTACCCTGAGCATCCAATACACCATACTTGCCATTCTTTACGGCAATGAATCGTTCTCCTTTTGCCAACACCCAAGCAATATCATCATATTGGAACTCAATAAGAACTTCGTTATTTGGATTCACTACACCAAATTTTCCACTCTTATTCTGTGCAACAATATAATTATTTGATATAAATATAGGTCCATCTCCCCACCAGTACTCTTTACCTATTTCTTTATATTGAAGAGGAACTCTCTCATTTCCTTGACCATCAATAACTCCATATAATCCGTTTTTATAAGTAAGAAACAATTCTTCATCAGCAATCAGTTCTTCTGTTTTGGCATCTGAAAATCGATTAGAATCCTTAACTGCTCGACTAATGATTTCATACCTTTTGCCTATTTCTTGCATTTTATCTAAATCAAAAAGTACCATAAAAGATTGATTATCATCCCATTGCTGAAGTATTTGAACATTACTATTTGTGGTATCTGTAAAAAATTGCTGTCTATATCTATTCGGCACGATAGCTTCACCATATACAAAAGCACAATTCTCCAATTCACAAGTATAAGGTATCACTTCATCCTCTCTGTCATCGAAAACAAAAATCATATTGTTTTCCCCTTTTGATGAAAAAACTCGATTTATATCTCCATTTTCATCAAGTAAATACAGCTCCATCTCTTTGTAAAAAGGGTCTTCCAGATAATCAAAAACAATGCCCACTAGGTAGTACTGATTATTCTTCAACTCATAAATACTATGCATATAATAGTCAAGTTCACTGATGATTTCCAACGCATCGTTTTCTAAACGATAGAATATACTCTGTTCTAGTCCTTCCCCATAAAAACGAGTATAAAATATATATGGTGACTCTGAGTTGATTAGCGAAGGAAAAAACTCAAATGAATCAATTTCTATTTTTTCTAATACATTTTTTCCAATGGACACTTCTGTTGCGTCTTTTTTTGTGCAACCTAACATCATTATCAAAATAGTAAAGCATATTACCACTCTCTTTTTCATAACAATCTCCTCTTGCTTACTCTTTTCTACACAAACTCACTTTAATTCATTAGGATTCCTTTTCAGCTACTGTTACTAAATAATAAATCTTACAACCCTTAAAAAATATCCCTGACTTCTTCTTGGATTCTTTCTTTAAATCGTAAATATGTTTTTCCTATTGGAATTGCTAAAGATTCATCTTCAATCATTTTTTCTAACTCATCCAATGTAACCCACTTTGCATCTACTGTTTCCCCTACCTGTAATCTCAAATCAATACATTCAATATCATGGTGCAACAAATAATAATCAAAGAAATTATGTGGCTCTCGATATGTTCCAAGCAGCATCAAATCTTTTTCTTTGGCAACAATTCCGGTTTCTTCTTCTAACTCTCGAAGTGCTCCTTCTCTACTGGTTTCCCCAGACAAAACTGAACCTCCTGAGTTTTCCCATTTATTTGGATAGTCCTTTTTACTAGAATCACGCAAAGTAAGGAGTATTTTCCCCTCACTATTTACTGTCCATATTTGAACTACAATATGATACTCCCCAGCATTTAATTTTTTCCCTCGTTGATGTTTCCGAAATAACGGTTTTCTATTTTTATCATACAAATCCCATTTTTCCATTGAAACCTCCCATATATCTTGTTCTTCATCTTCTCCTCATAAATTTTCTTCCAATATTCAATCCAATCTTCACCCAAAAAGGTTCCAATCTTTTCTTTGTGGCTTTTAAGTATTTGCGAATTTCTATACTCTGTGGACAATGTTTTTCGCATAACCCACAAGCGGTACAACGACTAGCAACACTAGGTTCTGAAGAAACTCCACCAATACTTAGTACATATTGTTTAATCCCCTCAACAAAACCAATTGAGTAAGAAATATTATAGGCATTAAAGCAGCCCGGAATATTTACTTTTTGTGGACATGGCATACAATAATTACATCCTGTACAAGAAACTCTCTGAGATTCTTGGAACGCCACTTTCACTTCTTCAAATATCACCATATCCTTTTCCATTAACATTCCTACTTCTGCAATACTTGCAGTATTCAAATTATCAAAGAGCTGTTCCTCGCTACTCATACCTGACAATACAAGTGTAACTTCGGGCTGATTATAAAGCCAACGAAACCCCCAACTTGCAAGACTGACATCAGGATCTGCCTCATGAAATGCCTCAACTGCTTTTTTAGGAAGATTATTTACAAGCTTTCCACCCAGCAAAGGTTCCATGATAATAACAGGAATTCCTTTTTCTGACGCTTTTTTAAGCCCTGTAACGCCTGCCTGATTATTTTCATCTGAATAGTTATACTGAATTTGGCAAAAATCCCAATCATATGCCTCTAAGATTTTCAAAAACTCCTGTTGCTTTCCATGAAAGGAAAACCCAATTTGTTGAATTTCTCCTGAACTTTTCTTTTCTTGTATCCATTCTTTTACACCCCACTTGCATAATTTGCTCCATTGTTCAAAATCAGTCAACATATGCATTAGATAATAATCAATATAGTTCGTCTTTAAGCGCTCTAATTGTATGCTAAAGATTCGATCAAAATCCTTAGATTCACGCAGAGGAGCAAGTGGCATTTTAGTCGCCAAATAAACTTTATCTCTTAAGTTATTCTTTTCTAAAATCAAGCCTACTCTTCTTTCTGAATCAGGATAAATATATGCTGTGTCTAAGTAATTAATCCCTTCTTCAATTGCTTTCACAATTAATTGTTCTGTTTTCTCCATACTAGAGGGAAATCTCATACATCCCAAACCTAGTACAGATAATTTTTTTCCTGATTTCAAATCTGTTCTGTATTTCACAAGATTCCTCCTTATTTATATCAATATTTTAGCATTTGGATAATGACAATACCAGCAAATCAAAAAGCAAGTATTTTTTGCATAAACGATGCGCCATGATACACTATAAGAAAAGGAGATTACTATGAAAGTTTTATTAGTCAACGGTAGCCCTAACAAGAATGGGTGCACTTATACTGCTCTAAAAGAAATCGCAGATCAATTTAAAAAACATGGGATTGATTCTGAATTCTTTCATTTGGGAAAGGAATCTATTGCAGGATGCATTAGTTGTCGTGCTTGTGCTAAAAATGATGGATGCGTTTTAAACGATGATATCTATAATCGCTTCATTAAAGCCGCTTCTGCTGTAGACGGGATTATACTGGGCTCCCCTGTTTATTATGCCAGCATCAATGCCAGTCTTGGATGTTTGTTAGATCGTGCTTTCTATTCCAAATCAAAGTTATTTCACTATAAACCTGCAGCCGCTATTGTCAGTTGTCGTCGTGGTGGTTCTGGTTCTGCCTTTGATCGTTTAAACAAATATTTTACCATCAGTAATATGTTAGTCGTTGGCTCAGGATATTGGAATCATGTTCATGGCAATACTCCTGAGGAAGTGAAACAGGATTTAGAGGGTTTACAAATCATGCGTGCTCTAGCAGATAATATGTCTTGGGTATTAAAAATGATAGAACACACAAAGGATAGCATTGCACTTCCAATTCTAGAACCAAAGCAAAGAACTAATTTTATTCGCTAAACTACTTTCATTTAGCGTGAACCTCTATTATCATTCTCTCAAACACATCTTTTTTCAAAATAGAGTTATGACCACAAATCACATGCACTATGTCTAATTCTTGTACTTTGTTAATAGACTGCACAAAAGTATCTTTATCTAAATTTAGATACGGAACAATTTCATCCTGCGTATCCCCTACCATATCCCCCATATTAATCACTTTTTCAATCTCATCATATACACAAATATCACCTTCACTATGTCCCGGAATATGAATTAGACGAATGCCATCTTCCCTAAAATATAATTCTGAATCAAAGATTAAATTAGGTAACTTCAATTGATTATCACCATACTCTGGAGGAGAAACTTTTGAATCTGCTTCCCAATTAAGTTCCATATCCAATACTACTTTATTATGTGCAACAATATATTCGCAGCCTAGATAATCATTCCCTAGATAATGGTCTCCATGACTATGCGTATTAATAATAATCAAAGGTTTGTTGAGCTGATTTTCACACATATACTCTTCAATAATTTTCATATGCAAACTACCTACTCCTGTGTCCACAAGATATGTTTTATGCTCTGCAATGATTAGGTGAATATTTAAATCATACTTTCCACCAAAAATCTCTTTATCAACAAAAACAATATGCCTTTTACTTAATTCTATGATTTCCATATTCCACCACAACAGTACAAAAGTTGTACTTGCTACCCTTTCTTTATTCTAGTCTTAATGTATTGCAATAAAAGTTCTTATCACCATGTTAACTCAAATAATTTTCGTAAATATCCGAAATCCCTAGTTTTGTGATTGTTTCAATCCACAAACTTTTCAGATATAGACCTCATTAATCATATTCTACTAAAGTCTTGGTTGAAATTGTTATTTTTTTGAAATAAAAATCTATTAAGGTTCTTCATTTTCTGAAAACTAAAGTAAATCTAATCTGTTGATTGATTATTGTTGCGAATAAATCTGCATGAATTAACATAGTTAAATCTTTTGCTATTGATAATCCTAAACCAGTAGAATTAATCTGCCTATTCGTATCAACTCTAAAAGTTCTTTCAAACAGTTTATCAACATCAACTTCATCAGAAGTTTGTAGTGAATTAGTAAAATACAAGTATAATTTCTCCTCATCTTGCTCATAACTGATTCTAAATTCATCTATCCCATGTATTAAAGCATTCTTAATTAAATTAGCGTAAATTCTACTAAGAATATTCGTATCAAAAGGAAGCATGATGACTTCTTCTTTTAAATCTATATCTATTATATCAAAATGCTCTTCAAGATTATCATAATACATAGCTAAACTTTCTTGTAAAATAATAATAGGATTATTTCTTATGATATGAATTGGATATTCCAAAGAATCAATAATACTGATGGCATAGAAGTCTTCCACTAATATTGACAAGCTTTTTGTTCTTTCTTCAATAATAGTTAAGTATTTTTGATAATTCTGTTCCGATTTTTGCAACATTTGAACATAGCCTAACATCGAAGTTAAGGGCGTTCTAAAATCATGAGATATAGAAGCAATCATTTGTTTATTATTACGATCTAATACCTTTAACTTTTTTTCTGTTTCTCGCCAACGAACAAGAAGCTGATTGATTAATTCAACCAGCTTCTTTTGTTGATTATCTACACCAAGATATTTTAAAGAGGCAAGAGATTTATCATCTATTACTAATGATAATTGATTAACAATATTATTATATTGTCTTTTGTCATAAAATTGCTTTGTGACTAATAAGCCAATAACAATTATTAGAACAACGATTATAATCTCCATACCGTCTCCTTACGATTTAATATCTCTTTTCTCTAATAGCAATACCACGATTCCACTTGATACTATAATATATGCTACCATAATTAGACCAGCTTGTAATGTATTAGCGTTTTCACCAAATAAAGCTATGCCTAATTGAGTGCTAATTAGATAATCATAGAGTGTTCTAAACACTTCTATTTGCGTTCCCAACAACATCACAATACCCGAAACAAACCCCATTCCTAATAGGATGAAAACAACAGTAGAAACGCTAGATTTTTGAAAAAAGTAATTGACAATAGAAGCTACCGCAGTAAATGCTAATTGCGCTAATAATGAGAAATAGACAAAAGGCAACAGTTCCATTAATGGCTCAAAAGCAAATGGACCTTGGGCTATTGCATATACCCCTAAGTAAACAAGTGCCAACACAAGATACCAACAAATGGAGTATATCAAGGTAACAATCAGCTTGCTTACTACAAATTCTATTTTATTTAGACCCGAACTAAACACATTTACTAAACTATTTGCTGCTAAGTCATCGACATAAACAGCTAAAAATACTTGGGCACCAACAAAAATAATAGAGAGATTAGATAAAATAACAGCGGCTAGGTAGACCACATCTTCCTTAACTAATGAAATACCTACAAATAAAGTAAAAAATAAGAACAAAGCAATCAATACAGCATAATAAACATAAGCACTTTTTTTATGAAATAAACGCGATAATTCTGCATTAATATAATTAAACATTTTCTGTGCCTCCTATTAATGCTAAGAAATACTCTTCTAATGAGATTTCTACAGGTTGTAATTTAGTAAGTTTTAACTTGGCATCAACCAATACTCTCGCAATTTCATCTGCCCTATCAATAAAGTCATCGATTATTATTTCTTGCTTAGCATTGACCTTATAATCCGTAGTCTTTAGTTTTTCTTCAATAATAGTACAAGCTTTATTGACATCATCGACTTTGATAATCACTGCTTGCCTTGATACATCATGTAAAGTCTGAGCATCAATTTCACTAATTAACAAACCTTTTTCAATAAAACCAAATTTGGTTCCAAGTTGACCAAGTTCCCCTAAAATATGTGAAGAAATTATAAAAGTTAATCCTTGCTCAACATTAAGCTTTAAAATCATTTTTCTAAAATCAACTATTCCTTGAGGGTCAAGACCATTGGTAGGTTCATCTAATATGATAATATCAGGATTCCCAAGCATGGCATAAGCAACTGCCAGCCTTTGCCTCATTCCCATAGAGAATGACTTAAAAGGTTTCTTCACTGTATCCAAATCAACTAATTTCAATACTCTAGTAATCTCATTTTTATCAGTGATTCCTTTCAACTTACAAGCATATTTCATATTATCGTAAGCATTAAGATATCCAAAAAAATTAGTTCCCATCATAAATCCCATATTTTTGCGCGTGTGATTAAGCGCCGCTTTAGAACTGCTGCTACCCATAATGGAAATTTCACCACCAGTTGGTAACGTTAATCCCATTAACAATTTGAACAAAGTAGTTTTACCAGCACCATTACGTCCAATCAACCCATAAATATCACCTTTATTAATGCTAATACTAACATTATTTACCGCTTGATATTGTCCATAAGCTTTAGTAAGACCCGTTGTTTGAATCATGTTATCCATAGTATTGTTTCCTTTCTTAATAATTGCCATTATAAAAGAAATTTTTAACAAACACCTTAATTAAATATTAAATAAGTATTAAATCGCAAGTTTAAAGCCGATTCCCCAAACCGTTTGTATTAAGTCTTGATTGGATACTGCTTTTAGTTTATTTCTTAAGCGAAACATATGAACTGCAATCGTATTGTCATCACCATAATACTCTTCTTTCCAAACTTGACAATAGATATTCGCTTTAGTAAATACTTGATTAGGATACTGCAAAAACAGTTTAAGTATCTCATATTCCTTCTGCGTTACTTCTAATAAATTATCATTAACTCGTATTTCATGACTTCTATCATCTATTTCTATAGGACCTACTTTATATACTAAGGGAGCAAATCCAATGTTGTGACTACGCAACTGGACTTCAATTCTTGCTAAGACTTCACTGTTGTTAAAAGGCTTGGCAATATAATCATTAGCACCTAATGCTAAAACATCTACCAAAGTAGAAACATCACCTTTCGCTGTAATAACGATAATTGGTATATCACTATCTTTTCTAATAATGGATATTAACTCTTCACCACTAAACCCTGGCAACATTAAATCCAAAAGAATTAAATCATATTCATTATCAGATATTAGTCTTTTCGCTTCACTACCCGCAAATGCTTGAGTAATTAGATATTTATCTTTTAAGAAATCATTTAGAAGATTATTGATATCATTGTTATCTTCCACAATTAATATTTTCGTCATATCATCACCATTAGTATTATAAACTAATAATAGCATTAAAGAAAGGCTGATAAACTCATGTTCTTTCTATACATATCCAACACTAGCTTATACTTTTTTCAGTGCAAGGAAATGAATAATAAGAAAAAAATAAAAATATCCTTTTTTTAAAGGATATTCTACTACACATATTTCCAACTATCTTATTACAAAACGATTGAAGTAGTTCACTCTTAATCATTTTTTACGATATCTGTTCCAATACATCCTGCCCTTTGGAGGACCAATGATTTCAGACAAAACGATACCCTGCTTAGCGGTACCAACCAAAAGTCCTGCAACTAAAATACTCCGATCATTTTTCTTTGCTGAAATTTGCTCTGGCTCTTCTTCATTTTCAAGGGTGGAACTCTGTTCTAGTGGATCACTTTTTTCAAACGACTCCTCCTGAGCGAAGGACATCCCTTCACTTTGAAGCACAAGCGTATTTTGATTTTGAAAATACTCTTCTGAAAACTCTAAATCACTATTATTCTTAGTCCTTTCCTTAATATCCGTATTCAGAGGATATCTAGCATCATCCACAACATCTTTAAGTTCTTCACCGATTTTTTTTATCGCTTCAAGAAGATGCGATTTAAAAATATTCAACTATATCACCTACTTATCATCAATAGGAATTTCGTTTGAGTCATCTCCCCCAGAAATTGATTTTCTCATCTCCGTATCCGAAATAACATTCTGCATATTATAGTAATCTAAAACACCAAAGTTTCCTTCTTTTAAAGCAACGGCGATTGCTTGTGGAACTTCAGCTTCAGCCGCAACTACTTTCGAACGCATTTCAATGACCTGTGCTTTCATCTCTTGTTCCCTTGCCACAGCCATTGCACGTCGTTCCTCTGCTTTTGCTTGTGCAATGCGTTTATCCGCTTCTGCCTGATCTGTTTGAAGTTGAGCACCAATATTTCGTCCTACATCCACATCTGCAATATCAATAGACAAAATTTCAAATGCAGTTCCTGCTTCCAACCCTTTACCTAAAACTGTTTCTGAGATTTTATCCGGATTCTCAAGAACATCTTCATGTGATTCAGCAGAACCAATCGTAGTAACGATACCCTCTCCAACACGAGCAATGATAGTTTGCTCTCCAGCACCTCCAACAAGCCTGTCGATATTTGCACGAACAGTAACCTTTGCTTTTGCACGAAGTTCAATACCATTTTTGGCGATTGCTGCAATAACTGGAGTTTCAATTACTTTCGGATTTACACTCATTTGTACAGCCTCAAGCACATCGCGCCCTGCCAAGTCGATAGCCGCCGCTCTCTCAAACTCCAGCGGAATGTTTGCACGTTGAGCCGCAATCAAAGCATTCACTACGCGATCAATATCCCCTCCTGCAAGAAAATGCGCTTCCAACTTGTTGATGGGAAGCTCTAATCCCGCCTTCGTTGCCTTAATGAGCGGATTGACAATTCTGGATGGAACCACTCGTCTTAACCGCATACCAATCAGGGTTACAATACCAATTTTTACATTTGAAGCAACGGCACTAACCCACAATCCAATCGGTACAAAACTGAAAAACAGCGATAAAAATAAAATAATCACAGCTGGTAAAACATACACTACATATTCTTCCATAATATCCTCCTTTTTTAATAAATTGTGGTATTGTCCTATTACTGAGGACTACGCTCCACAACAACTCTGTTTCCTTCTACATTTTTGATATATACCTGTGTGTCTTTTTCGATAAAGCCTCCTTCACTTACTACATCAATATTTTTACCCTTTATCCTTACAATACCTGCTGGACGCAATTTTGACATTGTTACACCTGTTTCCCCAAGATATTGGCTAAAGTCAGCGACAACATAACCAGATGCTACATCCTCTTTACTTGTTAAAATCAAATGCTTAGGTAACTTACCTTTCGTTCCCAACCAGAGGAATAGAAAGAATAACAAGAGGAGAACCAGAATAATAAACACTCCAAGCATTAGTCCATGTTCTAAAGATTGGGCGGATATTACAACATTAATAATCAGTAGTATCACACCTGAAATGCCAGTAACTCCAAACCCGGGGAGAAACATTTCCACTATTAACAGAATAATACTCACCAAAAAAAGAATCAAAGACCAAATAGACAAATCGGTAAAAATCATTTCAAACCCCATACAATCGCCTCCTTTGTCCGTACATAAAATGGTATACCGTTTCCAATGATAACTTCTCAGCCTAGCTTCATCTCATATGCGACTCATCATGCAAAAAGCACAAGTTCACATCCTTTTGCCATTCATTGCCACAATACATATCAGCGAATAACAAGGATAAAGCCGCATACATTATACAAATCACTTTTTGAGCATAGACCAATATAGTTTTCAATTTTTCCACATCTATGATTTTATTATATCATAATTACTAAATAGTTATATTATAAAAAAACACTCAAATCTATTTAGTTTGAGTACTCATTTTAAACATGGTGGTCACTAAGAGACTCGAACTCTTGACCCCTTGCACGTCAAGCAAGTGCTCTCCCAACTGAGCTAAGCGACCATAAAATCATCCTATCACAATTCAATACGCAAGACAATTATCTATTGATGTTTTACTATTAGGAGTATTTGTGATTATGCTATAATAATTTAAGGAGGAATTTTATGACTTATCAATTCCTATCAGATTTAGATATGGATGAATTTGATGCCTTTGCTTCTCATCATCCTTTAAAAAATATATTTCAATCTAGTAAATGGGCTACTATCAAAAAAGAGTGGCAAGCTATTTTTACTGGTGTTAAAAGCGACGAGGAATTAGTTGCTGTTTCCCTTGTCTTAATTCGTAGACTTCCTTTAGGCTTTACTCTTTTTTATCTACCCAGAGGACCACTACTAGATTATGACAATACGGAACTATTGTCCTTTTATTTCAATCATTTAAAAAGTCTTTCAAAGAAATATCGTGCCATTTCTATTAAAATTGACCCCAATGTTTTATTATCTAGTACGCCTTATAAAAACATAACTAATGCAGAACAAATTAATACCAATGTCATTGGGCAGCTCCAAACACTTGGTTTCCATCATTTTGGATACAATAAGGATATGAATTCCACTTCTCAACCTAGATATGCTGCTTCTTACTACTACAAGGATTCCCTTGATGAGCATTTAAAAACAAGTGCTAGTTACAAAAAGATTCAAAAAGCAATCAAGTATGGTGTCTACACAGAAAAAATATCCATTGAACAGTTAGATGACTTTTGTAGATTAATGCAAATGACTGAAAGCAGAAAAAACGTGAGTCTTCGCAACAAAGAATATTTCAAAAGATTAATGGAAGTTTATCAGGAAGATACTCTCGTATTAATTTCAAAATTGAATTTAAATCAACATTTAAAAAACTCACTAAGTGAAAAGAAGATTTTAGAACAACAACTTCAAAGTATTGAAAACAAAGGAAAACAAACAAAGAACATTTTGAATCAATTAAATGCTTTAGAAAATGAAATAAAGCGCACAGAAGAATATATTGCAACAGATGGCGAAATCATTGATATCAGCTGTTCTTTAGCACTAACAGACCACCATAACTGCGAACTATTATATGCTGGAATGAACAATCAATATAAACGCTATTATGGAACTTACTATTCAAATTACATCCGAATGAAATGGGGACAAGAAAACAATTGTATCAAATGCAACTTCGGTGGAATTCCTGGGACATTAGATGATGGATTAACTGAATTTAAAACTTCCTTTGGTGTTACGATTGATGAGTGGATTGGAGAATTTGACTTACCCGTAAACAGAATTATTTATCCTATCTTTATGAAATTACTTCCCCTTGCAAAAAAGTTTTTCAAATTTATCGCTAAAAAAAGGAGAACTTCATGAAGCACTTACGAATTATTGACTCAATTACATTAGATGAGTTTGTTAAAACAAATTTTTATAATCATTATAAAAAAACTAGTTACTGGGTAAATCATGAATCAAATCCCAAAACAATTCCCCACTACCTTGGCTATTTCTATGAGGATACTTTGATAGGAACTGCTCTACTAATTGAAACAAAATCATTATTTGGTCGCTATATCTATATACCACAAGGACCTTGTATTGATTATCAAGACATTGAATCAAGCAAGGATTTTCTTGAAAAAATAATCTCATTTGGCAAAGAAAGAAATGTATTATTTTTACGCATGGACCCCAATGTCATCAGAGTTTCTCGAGACATTTTAGGCAATCAAACAGACGAAATAAATCAAGAATATATTACTTCCTATTTAAAAGAGATCGGTTTTGTTCATAAAGGATATGGATACGCTTATAATGGCAGTTGGAGTAATCGCTTTACTTTAGCAATTGATATTTCAAAAGAAATAGATGAAATTATTCTTAACTTTAACAAAAGTAAGCAAAATGCCCTAAAACGGCAAGAAAGAATCGGTGTCAAAACTCGAATTGCTTCTACTGATGACTTAGTTCACCTTATGAACTTCGAAAAAGAATTAGCGAGCATTTTAAAATTCAAACCGCATTCAAAGGAGTTCTTTTTGAAATATCTGAATGAATTCAAATCACATGCCCATCTGTATGTAACAGAATTATATGTAAATGAGTTAATAAGAGAGATTGAAGCAGAAATTGATTCTGGTAAATATAAAAAGGACAAGGAAGCCCTTGCCTCAAAAGAAAAAGAACTCAATGAAGCTAGAAAATGGAAGAAATCTTATGGGGAAATCATTCCTATTGCTGCCGGATTATTTTTACATTATGGATTTAAGTCTTGGGATCTATATACTTATAGTCGCAAAGAGTTCAATAGTATGAAACCCACCGATAATCTACACTTATTCGCCATTTCCGATTTAAAGAAGCACCATGTTAGCTTTTATGATATGTGTGGATTTTCAGGAACAGTAGACAAAAATGACTCTTATTATGGATTATATGATTACAAGAAAAGTTTTGGTTCCCAGTATATTGAATATATTGGAGAATTTGATTATATATATAAACCAAATAAATTCAAATATTACCTTCTCATAGCAAAAATAAAATCAAGACTCAAATTTTATTTCAAAAAAATTAAAATACGTTAAAATCCTAAATAAAAAATGGTACAAGGATAAGATAATACCATTTTTTTCATTTTGTTATATAATTTTTATTACAAATATCAGCATATGCCAACAATTAAAAATCTTCTAGTTGAATACAATATCCCGTTCCTTGTATGATGTTACTCCTATAATGAATAAAATTACTGCGATTACTGTAATAGCAAGGAAAGGAAAAACACGAAATTCATCAATCGGATAATTAGGTAATAGCCCAAACGCTGATAAATTAATGAAAACGTCTGGTATATCCATCAATCTACCCATATATATTACGAAGAAAGATAATCCAAAGTATGCCCATACAAGAGCGGTCAATTTTGGTAGTAGACCTATCAACAAAGCACTGATTCCTGCAAACATCCAAATTCCCGGCAGTTTCACAAGTCCTGTTATCATCACATCTATAAATGGAATTGTTTCCTCCATTACAACGCTTGCTGATAACCATATCCCAAAAGATAATACCACTTGTAACAATACTGATAAAATAATAGCAATTATAATATAAGCTGAAAATTGTTCTGTTTTCGATATGGAACACGCATAAATTGATTCAAGTCGATTCTTCTTTTCTTCAGTCCGTAACTTTAAAACACAATTTATTACAGGAATGGATGTGATGAGTGACATAATTAATATAACATATGTCATGAAACTCAATATCATATTCTCACCAGCATCTGTCGCAAGAATCATTTGAAGCATTTCATTTTGGCTAATAAAAGCTTCAAAATCACCAAATACTGCTCCATACAATACCCCTAATATAAAAATGATAATAAGCCATGAAATAATTTGTTTTTTCATTAAGCGAAATGCCAAGCCAAAAGGAGATGATAAGAAAGCTTGTGCATGCGCACGACCATGCCTGTGAGGAAGAAGCCCTGCACCAAGATCACGCTTCACATTGAAGTGTACTGCAATGATTGCCGTGATTAAAGCACCAATAAGAACGATAGAAAGTGGAAAAATATGATTTCTTACAAAAGGAGATAATTTGAAAACAATACTGAATGGAGAAAAATATGCCAGTATATTATCAAAAACATTCCCTATTGCTGCAATTAGATAAAAAACGCCCAGTACTAAGAAAGACCCCCCAGTCATTCCTCGTGATGTAGCACATAGTTGTGAAAGCAACATGGAAACTGCCGCAAAAAATATCCCCACCAAAAAGAATACTCCACCAAGCAGTAAACAGCCAGCCATCGTCATGCTTTCTATTCCAAACAGCACAAGACCCATAGCAGAAGTAAAGGCAATCAGAAAATTAGCAAGAATCGCTATGATCCATGTAGAAGATATGATTGCTAAACGCCCAACTGGTAAAGAGCGCATAAGTTCAAGCCTTCCCTCTTCCTCATCTTTTCTTGTATATCGTGCCACAATAAAAATATTCATTATACCGATCAAAACCAGTATCCATACCACCATTAACTGTGTATACATAACACCATATGTATATGGTTCTGCATATACCGGACCACAAAGTGCAACCATTGCAGGATTTTTCATGGTTTCTGCATACACCGCAAGTTCTGCGGGCGACTTTGCAACTTCCGTAAACAAGGGAGCACAGAAAAGAGAAAACGCAACAATACCAATAATCCATAATGACAAGAAAAGCCGATCACGCTTTAAAGTAAAACGAAGTAATGTACTTGTATTTGCAAATTGTTTCATCATTGGCTCCCCTTATACATCATAATGACTCAAAAACAGTTCTTCCAGTGTTGGAGGAGTCACAGTGATATGAATAATTCCTGCTTCTGTAAGAACTTTCATTACTGTTGTCATCTCTTCACTATTTGCACTAAAAGACATAATTCCTTCATTTTCTCTTATATCATATACTGCTTTCATTTCATGTAAACCAAATATTGGCTTCTTTGTTTCCACTACAATATTAGAGCGAGAAAGATGCCTCATCTCTTGAAGTGTTCCGGTATCTACAATCTTTCCATTTCTAATAATAGATAGCTTATCACAAAGCTTCTCCACCTCAGAAAGAATGTGACTTGATAATAATACTGTTTTCCCTTGTGCCTTAACTTTTTCTACACATTCATGAAAAACAAGTTCCATCAGTGGATCTAATCCACTTGTAGGCTCATCAAGAATATATAAATCTGCATCTGAGGAAAACGCAGCAATTAGTGCAACTTTCTGACGATTCCCCTTTGAATATGTACCTGCTTTTTTTGTTGGATCGAAGTCAAACTTCTTAATTAACTCTTCCTTGTATTGTTTATCTACTCCTCGTCGCAAGCGCACAAATAAATCAATGATTTCTCCTCCTGTGAGATTTTCCCATAAATTTACATCTCCCGGCACATAAGCAATTCTTCTATGAATATTTACTGCATCACGCCATGCGTCTTGACCAAAAATTTGAGCTACACCAGAATCAGCTTTTAGCACCCCAAGCAATGTTCGTATTGTCGTACTTTTTCCTGCACCATTGGGTCCTATAAATCCATAAACTTCACCCGCTTTTATTTTTAAATCGACACCATCTAAAGCCCTTACCTTTCCAAATGTTTTAACTAGATTCTCTACTTTTACAATTGTATTTTTCATAAATTCTCCTTTCAATTATTTGTATAATCCACCTTGAAGTGCATCCATGTATCTATCCAAATCCTTTTCTATATGATCCCAGTTTTCCATGGCTATATTCATCATTCCACTTGATAACATTTTATCTGTATATTTTTCACACACCCATGCGATGATCTCCGCAGCAAGTGCTTTTTCTACACCCTCTCGAAGCAGGTTTTCATCCAACCTTCCAATTAATATTTCAAGATAATCACTTGATACCCCTAGCAATCCTTCTCTCTCTTTTGATAGCTCTTCTGATAAATTTGCACTCCATGTAGCAAGCAAAAAATTTGTTTCTTTCGGAAAGCGAAAACAAACTTTAATTTTAAGACGAATGATTGATTTAATAATCGTAAACACATCTCCACTTTTATCTGGCAAATCTGTAAGTGTTTCTTCTGCAATACGATGTGCTGAATCTTTCATCAAAAACTTATATAGTCCTTGCTTACTTCCAAAATAATGAAATAACAACCCCTTACTGATACTTGCTTTCTTTATGATTGCATTTGTCGAGGCTTCGCCATAACCTTTTTCAATAAACTCATCATAAGCAGCATTCAATATGCGTGCTTTTTTTTCTGTGTCAAGCTTTAGGAAATGTACATATTCTTTGTCACTAACACCAAGGCTTTTTACTAACGAATGTTCTATATCATGTTCACCTTTACTCAATTTCTTCACACCTCTCACGATATTGACCATACGGTCAATAATATAATATCATGCTTTTCCTCAAATCTCAATTTAAAGTAGCTATTCCCTTAACCTTTCTCCACAAAAAAAATATCACCCTATAATTAGGTGATATCCTTATTCTATTAATTTTCTCTGAGCGAAAATCATCTTTCCTCTTATTGACTATATAATAACGCTGCCCACATTTTTCCACAAACCCCAATAGCAATATGAGTATACTTTGGATTTAATAGAATTGCTTTATGGTTGGAAGAACCCATCCACCAATTAAATTTAGAAAACACTGTACTTCCAGCATTGGTCAATACTTCAGAAGCATGTACATAGGAAACCCCATATTGATCTAATGCCGTATTATAGCGTGTTCCATCTGGTCGATTATGAGATAAATATTCTGTTGTTTCTACGGCACGCAATGAAGCGGCATCAAGCGCTGCACTATCACCCAGTATTAATGGATCTATTCCTAATGCTGCACGCTCTGCATTAATCAAACTTAGAAATATCTCAAAATCATCCATATTAGCTGTTGTACTCGCTGTACGAGTACGACTAAGGAAATTAACTACATGAACTTTCAAACTTTCTTCTGCAATATTACCAGAAGAGTCCTTTGCACTTAATAGGATTTCATAAACCCCTTCCGTGCTAGTATCAACTTTTCCACTAACTTCAACTTCTGTTATTTTTTGCAGACTATTGTCTGTAATACTTACTATATAAGAATAGACATCAAACTCTACACCTGAGTTCACCCAAGCATCTTTTGTACTCAATTTTATGATTGGCGCTGTTGTATCCACAAATTCAATTCTCAAATTCTTTTTGATTGTATCAACACGCATATTACTAAACCTTGAAGTAAGATCAAATTTAATCATCACCACTATATCTTGTGGTCCTAGCTGATTCATATCTAATCCCTGATATGTAATTGTTGCATTTTGAATATCATTGCGAACTTCTTCAATACTTTTATTGTTCAACTGATATAATGGATCATTCATGACCATTTCTTCTAATAATCCTTGCATAGCTTCAATATCATAAATTTCAATTTTATGTGTTTCATCATCTTGTTCTTCTTGAAGAATAAGACTTTCAACTTTTGTATTTGCATGTGTTTTTGTTGTAAAACTAAAAAGTCCACTAATAACGATTGCTAGAAACAAACTTCCTTTTATTAACCCTCGGTTACTCATAGTACCTCCTGTTAGTACACCATAAAATTTTATTGATTTTCTTTCCTTTCTACAAGTATTAGCCCTTATTTTCTCCCACAAAAAAAGAGTCTTGCTTCCAAAACCCCTTTAAATTCAGCAAAAACCTCCACAACTTCCAAAAAATGTTAATTTTTACCATATTTTTATATTTCCTATTTTGTACTCTCTTTCTGTACTTTTTCTTCATTCAGAAACGGTACTTTTTTTAAGATTTTACGACTATAATCAATGATTGGCCCTACCAACAATAATGAGAGAATGGTTCCAATTCCAAATACGCCTCCTACCAAATATCCACAAACCAAGAATATCGCTTCTATCCCATAACGCCAATATACAAGAGAAACTCCCGTTTTCTTTTCTAAACCATAGATTAAAGCGTCATAAGGTCCTTTTCCCAAATTAGCACTCGCCACTAAAGCAGAACTAAAACCTATCACAACAATAGCAACAATCAAAATGATAAAGCGAATTAGCAATGATTCAGGAAGTGATAATTTCATTACCATATCAATCGCTATGCTAATCATAATTAATGAAATAAACGTTCCCACATGAAACTGCTTGCGATCAATAAAAAGAGTTACTACTACCATGATTAGACTAATTCCAAAACTAACTACTCCAACACTCATTTGAAGTTGAATAGAGGTCCCCATACATAATACACTCATTGAATCTGCACCCAATCCACTCATTAAGCACAAACCAAAAGAAGAGCCCATTAAAAAAGTTCCTACTATTACAATTCCTATTTTCTTTAACATCAAAACATCTCCCTAAATTTCAAATTGAATTTGCTTGTTTTCTTTGCGCATTTCTTTCATTTGACGACTACTACTTTGTATATCTATACCATATTTTTGATAATAGCCATATAGTCTTTTATATAAATTTTTCCTATATTCTGCCTTCACTTCTTTATTAAATAGCACTTCCTTCAGTTTTCGACAAGCTTCACTATCATATTTTTCATAAAACGAAAGATACTCTTTTCTTGTTTTTCCCCTCAAATACAAAGTGCCGGGCAAGACATAATCCACCCCAACATCTTTAGAAAGTCGCAATATTTCTTCCAAATTTTCATTACTATCCGTCAAATAAGGAATAATGGGCATCAAATGAACCCCTCTACTTGCTTTTGTGCTACTCAATTCATTCAAAGCTACAAATCGTTTCATTGAAGAGGAAGCACTAGGCTCAATCAGATGTTGAATACCTTGATCCATACAAGTAATTGTAAACGCAATATTTACCTCTGTTACCTTTGCCAATTCCCTAATCAAATCAATATCTCGAAGAATTAAATCTGATTTTGTTGAAATGTTAATTGGATTTTTAAATTCAATCATCAATTTCAATAATTCAGGCATCAACTTAATCTTATTCTCTAGTGGCTGATACGAATCTGTAACCCCACCAAAATTAATCACTTGCTTCTTCCAAGACTTTGCACTCAATTCTTTACGCAATACTTCAACAATATTTTCTTTATAATATAGTGTGTCATAGAAATCAGCCTCATTTAAATAATCATGAGAATATAAGGCATAACAATATTTACATCCATGTCCGCATCCACGATAAATATTTAAGTCCCATGAAAAAGGAAGACGTTGCCCCCTTATTTTATGAAGAGTCGTTTTGCATTGAATTGCCTTAATCTTCATAACATCACCTTACCTATTGTACTGAATTTCAAAAAGAAAAGCGATAAAAAAATGATTGTTTCCAATCATTTCTCATTTTATTACCAGCGACCGCCACCGCCACCACCAAATCCTCCACCAGAAGAACCACCTCCAGAGAAGCCTCCGCCTCCAAAGGTTCCACCACCAGAACTACTTGCTGAAGGAGGGAGTGAAGTCATTGTATTCAATGTTTTCCCCATCGTACTATTTAAGCTTCTTGTAAATGTTGTAGGAGAAAACGGATTTCCACCTAGTCCTGTATAGTATACTGGTTCTGGCACTGTCAAGTTCTTAAAATGCTTTGCCCAAATACTGGTCATATCAAAAGCATACGCATATGGCAAAATATCATAAAATATATATGGATTTTCTTCCACCAACACCTTTAATCTATCTGCTTCTGCTGTTTTAATAAAGTCTTTCAATCCCAATACTTGCCCATATACTCGCAAGCCATATTCTGTTCTTTTATCCATAAAGATACCAAAAATAACAATCAGGATGGTAATTGCCAACCCAGCAGCAATATACATGAAATTACTTACACTATCTCCCAAAAATAAACTTATCAAACCAACTATTAAAAACAAAATGAAGCCCATAGGAACAAACACTTTCATAATATTAATTTTTTTCCCTCGTAAATGTTTCAATCCATAAATGAGAATTCCTGAAACAATGAGTCCGACCATATAAATAGCACCCGCTATCAACAAAGTAATTCCCATACGATAGGTTCTACTATAAGTATAAATCGCAACTGTTAAGCCAAGCGATAATGGTGCCAAAAACATACTCAATGCTTGAAACCCCATTGATGTAGAAGTATAGAGTTTTCTATCATTCTTGAAATCATTTCTTACGCCTCGCTGTGCAGTCGTAATTTCTGTTGCAAATTTGTGACGCAACGAACTAATTTTCACTTCCTCTTTTCCACCAAATAATTGATTGAACATTTTGATTTCATAATCTGGCTTTTTAAGTTTTAATGAACCTACATTATCTGTAATATCTTTCAATTTCTTTAGGGTTAAATCCTTTTTTTCCTCTTCTTGAATATGAATATATCCATCTCTTCCCCATTCAAGTATCAAAGAAATAATATCACGAGCCTGAACAACATCATCAATAATATATCCTACACTTGCACTATTTAACCCTTGTGGTGCACTAAATTCTACTGTTTGAACCACTTTATCATCTTTGCCATGCCTAAAGAATATCAAAGCAATTATCACAAAGATTCCAAAAGAGCCTCCAATTACCGCTAAGTATTCTGTCATAAATGTTGGAAACGCAAAATAGTTTTCTCCTAATGCCTGCTTTGCAGTAATCACTTGGTTAGGCTCCAAAGGCGAAAACGATGTGCAATAAATCAATAAATTATCTTCCAGTATTTCACAATTCATATGCTCATTACTGCTGTTACCAATTGCTCCACTTGTTATTGCCCAATCAGAAAAATCTACTTCTTTTGGAAAGCGAACAGTAAAACTACTATTTTCGATTGTAGTTTCCCATCCACTGATTATATTCAAATAAAATAAATCCCCTAAATCAGCAAGCCCTAATTCTCCAGTATGCATTTGATAGTTTATTCTATATTGTTGTGCTTCTGTTAACCACTTATTTGGATTACCAATGCAAATCATTACATCATAATCACGATAATCAACTTCAAAATCATGATTACTAACTTTAATATTAGTAATCGGAAATTCATAATCACGACGATATCGCTCATCACCTACATACCATGTCATAGTGTTTTCTCTTAGAATGTATCGATAAATCCCTCTTGATGAAACCGTAAAGTAAACATCAATAATCTCTTCTATAACATAAATTCCATTTTCTTTTACTTCAATATTAACTTCGTAATTTGTAATATAATATCCCGGATCATATGCTTTTATGCTATTTACAGGAAAAAAACTCAATAGTATAACAAATATTACAGATACTGCTGTTATCTTCTTCCACATCTCTTATTCCTCCATACGAAAAGATATCGCTCTGCGATATCTCATTTTAACTAAAATCAACTTTAACATTCTTTCTTTGTGATGCATCCTCAATTTCAAACAATGATCTCTTCTTGAAATTAAACATATTCGCAATCAGATTACTTGGGAATGACTCAATTTTAATATTGAACATCCTAACAATGCCATTATAATATTTACGCGCACTAGAAATTTCAGTTTCCATTAATTTCAGATCCGTTTGTAATTCCAAAAAGTTTGTGTTTGCTTTTAATTCAGGATATGCTTCTGTAATCATTAATAAGCGTCCTAAAGCATTTGATAGTTCACCTTCTGCTTTTAACTTGTCTTCTGTAGTTGTGGCACCATGCGCAGCACTTCTCGCTCTAACTACCGCATCTAATGTTTCTTTTTCATGCTTTGTATACCCTTTAACTGCTTCCACCAAATTCGGAATCAAATCATAACGCTTTTGAAGAACTACATCCATTGTAGAAAAAGCTTCTTCGACTCTATTTCTTAAACCAACAAGTTTATTGTAAACTCCAACACCCCATAATACGATTACTACTACTATTGCGACAACTATCCAAATCCAAGATATATTCACTCCTAGTATATTTACCATACTTATTCCTCCTTTATATTTCTTTTTTAGTATACCACTATTTTCCATGCAAATACAATTAAAATGGTTTCATTAAACAGTAGATATCAATCTTTTTTTAAATAGAAAAGATTGACTAATACTCTGCTTTTCTATATACTATGTTCACTCGGGGATGTCTTGGTTTCGACAGGACTATGCTTGATTCAAGTCGCAGTGGTGTGACTACCTAAAGGTCAAAAAAAATTAACTGGAAACAGATTAGCTTTCGCTGCTTAATTAGTCAACTTTAGACTTCAGCGCGTGCCTTGATGATTTGTCATTGGTTATCTATTGCACGTCAGAAACAATGACTAAGCGTATTATATTCCTATACTAATACGACAAAAATCACATAGGAAAACCATAAGTTTATGTTGTCTGTCACATTGCTTATGGTATTATGGCAGACTAAACTGTAGACGCTTGAATGTGAGGCTTCTCTTGGACAGGGGTTCGATTCCCCTCATCTCCACCAAAAAGCACTATTTTTATTGAAATTACTAGCTTGTAGCTAGTTTTTTTATAAGCTATACAAAAAAAGAGAAGCGATAAAAATCGTTCCCTATTTCTAAATAATTCTACGAAACCTGTTGTGTTGTACTGTTCAATTTCTTGTATCTATATTTATAATGACTGGACTACTCAAAAGCACAAGACACACCCTCAAGCATTAAACCTAAACGAATATCATTGATGTCTGTACCAAGATCATCTAAGTGAAAGTATTCTTTTGTAAAATCATCCGTTTCATCTAGCACAATAAAAAATGCTTGAATTATATCACCATCTACCAATTCCACTGTATAAGTAAGACCCTCCCCCGAAAAGTCCTCTAATGCATATTGAATCATTTCGGCTTTCATATCTTCAAATTCTTCTTCTGTAAGTCCTATTTCTTCCAAAGAACCCACCATCGCTATCATTTTTAATGAATGAATTTCATCACTACCACTTGATGCATAAAAATAAATTGTCATTTCTTCATCAGCACATTTGAGTGTTTTTTCAGTTTCTTCAACTATTTCCACTACTGGTGGTTCAATCACTTCTTCTGCTGGTTTGCTGCCACATGCTAATAACGCAGCCAACAGAAATGCTACCAAAATAATTTTTTTCATTTTGTATTCTCCTTTATTATATAAAAAATTATCTCACAAAAAACATATCAGCGCAATCAATGTATTTTATGGCATTTGATCAAAACTCTCTCTTCTTCATTTACACAAAACCAAAATTGGATATGATATACTTTCAAGATTAGTTAAGATATAATAACGATAGTATAAAGGAGGGTTCTATGGCTATATCAAATGTAGAATTTGTATTAAATTGTAAAATTGAGCGTGCATGGAACACTGTTGTTTCTCTTGAAAATTATACATGGCGAACTGATTTGCAGAAAATAGAAGTATTGGAAGAAAGAAAATTCGTTGAATACACGAAGGATGGATATATGACAAGTTTTACTATCACTGTATTCGAACCATTTAAGCGCTACGAATTTGATATAGAAAATGAAAATATTCAAGGACATTGGCTTGGATTATTTTCAGAGGATAATGGTAAAATCATCCTAAACTTCACAGAAAATATTATTGCTAAAAAATGGTTTCTGAAACCCTTCCTATCAAAATACTTGAAAAAGCAACAACAAAGATATATCAAAGATTTAACCAATGCAATAGAACCTAGCCTCTGATATGCAAACTAAAATTTCCATTCATGTTTTTCTTGAATATGCTTGCTAATTTCTGTAATATTAAAAAGAATTACTGCTTATTATCTAACAATACATATTATATTTTGACTTAATCATGATGAGGTAACAAATGAACGAAAATATTCGCTTAGTTGTATGCGACCTTGATGGCACACTGATTACCAGTGATCGCAAACTAACTGCCAAAACAAAAAAAACAATTGAAACTCTCCATGCGCATGGAGTATATTTTGGATTAGCTTCTGGGCGTTCTGTTGATCAACAATTAATAAATTTCGCCAAAGATTGGGGATTCGATTTTGAATTTGATGTGTTAATTGGTATGAATGGTTCTGAACTTTGGGATGCAATTCATAAAAAAAGATATGACTTTTACCCATTGAAGAAAGAATGGATCAAAGAAATCATTGAAATGATGGAACCTTTTGATTTAAACCCTTTTCTTTATTATCAAGGAAAAATGCTATGTAAAAAAATTGATGATTCTTCCCTAAGATCAGCAAAAAACAATCACATTAACCTTCAAGTCGCAAACGATATTTCTGAATTCTTTGCAGAAGATAATGCAAAAATAATGTTCCGCATACCAGAAGAACAAATGACTGAAATAGAACACTATGTCAATCAGCATCCTTCTCCTCATTATAAAGCATTCAAAACACAAACTACTATGCTGGAATTCACTGATCGCAGAGTTTCCAAAGATATTGCCTTAAAACATTTTTGCGAAATAAACCATATCCCTTTAAGTCATGTAGTTGCCTTTGGTGATATTAACAATGATAATGAAATGCTTCAATGTAGTGGTTGGGGAGTTTGTTTACTTAATGGAAGTGACGAAACAAAAGCACTAGCCAATGATGTTACAGAAAAGAGTAACGATGAAGATGGCTTCGCCTTGTACATGGAAGAGCATTATTTTAAAAAAAAGAGGATGGTAAACATTACAAATAACTAAAAAGAGAAGCGATAATTACTTCTCTTTCTTTTGATTTTAAAGTCCATTTGGCATATCGTTCAAAAAAGCTGCCACCAATCTTTCTTGCCAATCACTAGTTGCATTCAATTTCCCTAAAAAGAAACGCAGTGTTTCTGGTTCTTCTGAAAATTCTAATCCACCAATCAAATGTCTATGCTCATATAACCAAGCAACACGATCTGCAACATATTTTATTTGAGATAAGGTAAACACACGTTTCGGAATCGCAAGACGAACTAACTCCATATTTGCGAAATGTTCACTACCATCTGGCTCACGTTGTTCAGAAATGGTTCCTCTTTCCATTCCTCGCACACCACTAATAAGATAAATCGCCGAAACTAAAGCTCCCGCTCGATATTGTGTTTTTGGTAAATGCTCCACAAATCTTGAAGCATCAATATGACAGCCTAAGCCTCCAAATGGTTTTACCACTGGAACCCCTTTTTTCTCTAATTCCTTTCCAAGCGCTTCCACAAATAATGGTGTTTGACTAATGACATGGAAATCCAATGTTTCTTCAATCCCTACTGCCATCGCTTCCATTTCACGCACTGACATTCCACCATAAGTTAAAAAACCTTCAAAAAGCGTCACTAACTCTCTCATTTTTTCAAACTGTTCTTTATTATCAGTAACAATACCACCACCCTTGGCACAACCTAATTTTCTACCAGAAAAATAAATGATGTCCATTAATGATCCCATTTCTTGCATAATCTCCGCAAGTGATTTATCTTTACAAGATTCTTCTCTTGTTTTAATAAAATATAAATTATCCGCCAACAAACTTGCATCAAATACAAGTTTGATTCCTTCCGCTCGACAAATATTGGAAACAGCTTTCATATTTGCTAATGATACTGGTTGCCCACCCACAAGATTAGTCCCTGCTTCAATGCGCACAAAAGCTATATTTTCTCTACCCTTTTCTTGAATTGTTTTCTTCAACAGTTCAATATCCATATCTCCCTTAAAAGGATTTATACTATCTACATTTAATATTTCTTTACTAGCAAGTTCTAGCACTTCACCTCCACAACGAGTAATATGTGCTTTTGTTGTTGTAAAATGATAATTCATCAATGTAAACTGTCCTTCTGTTATGAAACTTGTTGAAATAATGTTTTCACAAGCTCTTCCTTGATGTGCTGGCAAGAAATACTTTTTTCCAAAAAAGTCTTGCACCACTTTCTCCAAGCGATAGAATGTTTCAGAGCCCGCATAGCTATCATCCGCTCTCATCATTGCCGCCAATTGATTATCACTCATGGCATTCACTCCACTGTCTGTCAGCATATCCAAAAACACTTCACGATTCTTCAAAAGAAACGCATTATTCCCTGCTTTTTTTATTGCTTGTAAGCGTTCTTTTATAGGCAATAATTGTAATCTTTGCACAAGTCTTACTTTGTGCATTTCCAAAGGGATCTCCTCTTTGGAGAAAAATTGAACATTTTCATTCATTTGATCTTTCATAATAGCCTCCTATAATCAAATGATGGATTCAGTTTGCCAAATAAAAAACTCCCATCTCTTGGCAAATTGCTCAAGGGACGAAAGTTGCTTCCGCGGTACCACCCTTATTACAGTAAAATATTACTGTCTCTTTTTTTCAGGTCCATCAACCCTAGCAATATAACGGTTGCTACCGAACAAACCTACTCATTTCAGAATGTTGGCTCAAGAGTGTATTTTCATATATCCTACGGGTTCTGTTTGCACCAACCACAGAATCTCTATTTTCCGACTTCAGATACATCTTTCTCTCTATCTTCGCTTTTCTTGTAAAAAGAATACACCTTTCTTTTTTTCTTGTCAATAAAATTTTATTATGGCAATAAAAAAGAATGACTCTTCGATCATTCTCCATTTTCATTTATTTCTTATCATTAATCATTTTCATAACTGTTGGATACCATTTATAACCAACTGCAGCAAGATTCAATAGTATTAGTCCCCAGAATCCAAGTCCACTTTTCATTAAACCAGACAGACCTTCTGACTTTAACCCTGATGTCACACTAGAATTCATAATAAGCATTAAAACTAATACTACCACAGGAACTACAGTGAATGCCATATCTTCATATGATTTTACTGCTTTCACAAACAAAGTTGCGGCACCTGCTACCACACCTGCTATAATAGCTGCCAAGTATAAAGAAAATCTCGTAGCAAGCAGACTAAACCCACTATATGATAGTACAACCATTCCCATGATGCTCACTTGATACACAGGAAAAATTAGTAATACTATGGTTGCTCCATAATATCCTAATTTAATTACATCCATTTTCTTAACATCTGAATCTAAACCCTTTTTCACTTTCTCTAAAAAATCTTCAACCATTTCCTCATCCTCCTTAAGATAAGGAATATTATACCATAATTTGGATAGTTTTCTTTAGGTTTTCTATAATTTAATGATAAAATACAGTAAGAGAGGTTCCTATATGAAAAAAATCATTATTTCCTGTTTCATCTTGTTAATACTTGCGTCCTGTACACAAGAAAAATCAAATCCTTATGAAAACAAAGAAATACAGTCTATACAATATGATTATGGCAGTTATCATAGTGGCTACTATTTCTACTCCTTAATACGCCAAGAAGATGGCATCCATTTCTTTGCAGAAGGGAAAAACGGAATAGAGTTAGACATTGACACTATTTTAAGTCCTGTAGTTTTAGAGGAACTTAAATCATTATTATTAAATTCTACATTAGCCCAATGGAATGGATATAATGCACGCGATAATGGAATTTTAGATGGTTTTCATTTCAGTTTAACAATCACTTTTGATGATGGCAGTGCACTTACTGCATATGGTTATGCAAAATATCCTAAAGATTTTGAAGAGAATAGTTCTATTTTACAAGATTTTTTCTCAAATATTGTTAATCGTATTGATGAGTAACAAACAAAAACTAAACTCTTTTTTATAATGTTACTCCTTGTTTGAAAATTGCTAAATCATGGTATCCAGCCATTTCTGATTTTACTTTTTTTCCACTTGCAATCGCTATTACTTCTTCAAATAATAACATTCCTGTTTCTTCAATTGTTGAATCTTCAATTGCTTTTCCCGCATTGAAATCAATCCATTTTTCTTTCTTTTGATAAAGTTCTGTATTGGAAGATATTTTCATTGTGGGAACTGCTGAAGCAAAAGGTGTTCCTCTGCCTGTTGTAAATAATACAATTTGACAACCAGATGCAGCAAGGGCAGTAGACGCTACCAAATCATTACCCGGAGAACTCAATAAATTTAATCCTGCCTTATCGCAGATTTCCCCATAAGATAATACCCCCACAATATTAGCTGTCCCACTTTTTTGTGTACAACCCAAAGATTTATCTTCTAAAGTAGAAATACCTCCTTCTTTATTACCCGGAGAAGGATTTTCATAAATTGTCTGCTTATGCTGTATAAAATATTCTTTAAAATCATTGATTAACTCCACTGTTTTTCCAAATAATTCTACTGTTTCACAACGATTCATCAATATCGTTTCGGCACCAAACATTTCTGGAACCTCTGTTAAAATTGTAGTGCCGCCCTTTGAAACAAGTAAATCAGAAAATACCCCAACAACTGGATTTGCAGTAATGCCACTTAATCCATCTGAACCGCCACACTTCAAACCAATTTTGAGTTTCTCCACCGATACTTTTTGGCGTTGATCCTTGCAAGATATCTCAACAAGCTCTTTGATTAAATCTAAGCATGCCTCCACTTCATCTTCTACTTCTTGAGCCACTAAGAACTTCACTCGTTCTTCATTGTAAGAAGGCAAATGTCTTTTAATTTCTTCAATATTAGAATTTTCACATCCCAACCCCATTACAATAACAGCTCCAGCATTTGGGTGTTGGATTAAATCCGCAAGAATCAATTGCGTATTCTCTTGGTCATCCCCCATTTGGGAACACCCATAAGGATGATTAAACGCAATAATATCTTCCAACCCTTCTTTAATATATTTCTTTGATAAACTCTCTATCTCTTTAACTACGCTATTCATGCACCCAACTGTTGGAATCAACCAAATTTCATTCCTAACTCCAACCGCTCCATTCTCTCTTTGATATCCCATAAAATAGGATGTTTCGCTCTGTTTAAGTGTTGGCATCACTGGTTGATATTCATAGCTGAGTGCATCACTTAAATTTGTTTTCATATTATGGGTATGTACTTGATATCCTTTTTTAATATCAATACTTGCATGACCTATCACATGACCATACTTAACAATATTTTCTTTCTCCCTAATTTCAACTAATGAGAATTTATGCCCTTGCATAATATCTTCTTTTAATTGAATTGTATCATTATTAATGGTGATAATTTCCCCTTTTTTTAGCGTTTTTAATGCAACACCTACTGTATCACTTTGATTAATGATTATATAATCTTTCATTCTAGTCCTCCTGAAAAATGTTTTATTAAGGTATTCGAAATTCCTAAAACCTTAATATCATCTAAATAAGTAATTACTTGTTCTTTTAAGCTTTTTACTTCCGTTAAATCTTGACCATGAAATTCCTTGTTTGATAGGTATGCTTCCACAAAATCATTACTCGATTTCTGAGAAAATTCTTGGAAAAAGTTTATCACTCCTTCATCATCTTGAATGATATACTTCTCACTATTTCTATATCCAACTAAATCTTTATCAAGTTGTTTTTCTCCACTATAAAACGACAACAACGCCGCAATAGAAAATGTTAAACGTTTTGGTAAAGCCTCAAACATTTCAGTATATTTCAACATACTAGGCAAACAACGTGCCCTCCATTTTGAAACACTATTCAAAGAAATCGATAATAAGAAATGTTGAATAAAAGGATTATTAAAACGATCCACTACAGACTCCGCAAAATCCTTCAATTCATTGATATTTAAATCAAGTGTAGGCAACACCTCATCATATATTGTTGCCAACATAAATTCACGAATGAGATTATCCTCCATAGATTCTCTAACCGTGTTATTTCCTTTTAAATAACTCGCCAATACAAATGAAGTATGCGCACCATTTAGAATCCGAACTTTCCTTTGTTTATAGGGTTTATGATCTTTCGTGAACACAACATCCATTCCTGTTTTTTCTCTCATCGCTACATCTAATGGCAATTCTTTTGAAATATCTTTGTCAGACTCAATCACCCATAACGCAAATGGTTCTGCCGCAACTATTAAATTATCTTGGTATCCCCACTCTTTGCATAGAGAGCTTGCTTCTTCGTTTGGATATCCTGTAACAATACGATCTACTAAGGTATTCGCAAAGATACACGCTGTATCTATCCACCTCTTAAAAGATGTTGGTAGCTTCCATAAGTCAATATATTGATTAACGCATTGTTTAAGCTCTGTTCCATTATCATCTATTAACTCTACTGGCAAAATAATAAGACCTTTTTCTGCCTCTCCTTGAAAGTATTGAAACCTCTTCCATAGAAATTGTGTCAATTTCCCGGGAAACGAAATATTCAATTTCTCTTCAAATTTATCTTTTTCTGAATAGATGATTCCTGCCTCTGTGGTATTAGAAACAATAAATCTAAGTGACTCTAGTGTAGCCAATTCTATATACTTATCATAATCCTCAAAAGGTGAAACAATATCTTCAATACAAGTAATCTTTCTAGTTTCAACATATTGCTCCCTATGAATCAAACCTTGTAGCTGTACTGTATATTGACATTCTTGTTGTTTGAATTGTTCTATACTTCCCTGTTCAATCGGCTTCACTAACACAATATTTCCATTAAAAACATTCTGTTCATTTGCAATATCAATCATATAATCTACAAAAGCACGCAAAAAGTTCCCCTCTCCAAACTGTACTATTTTTATAGGTCTTTCTTGATAAGCACTCTTTTTCTTGTTTATTAATTCCATCTATTTCTCCTTCTAAATTCACTCATATTTTCTAGCAATGTTTCTCTACTCTTCTGTCATGCAAGCAAGCATTATACTTAAGAATAAACTGCACTATTAACAACCATATTTTATCATATAAATCGGTTTACCAAAAGAGCGAAAGAGAACTCTTTATGTCATCACTCTTCAAGGAAAACCATAAAAATATTCAATTTAAAAACTGAATAAAAGCTTTCATTTATGCCGAGTATTTTCGCAAGCATTATTAATATTGCTAGATACGCACTTATGTTATTAACTAATTTTATATTGAAGAAACCTATTTTTCTAATTTAAGATTGGTAGAATCACACTCATTCAATCTACACTTCAAAATTTGATTAGGCACTTCTTGATTCCGATTTTCTATTCTATCAATCAATATTTTACCTGCTTTATATCCCTCTTCATAAGCAGGTTGCACAATCGTTGTAATAGAAGGAGAGGCTAATTCGCTCCACTCTAAACTATCAAACCCAATTAGCCCAAGCCTTTGAGGAATCAAATGCCCTACTTCTTTCAAAGCCATGTACACCTTGGTTAATAACCAGTTATTACAAACAAAAACACAAACTCTTTTTTCTTTTGTAATCACTGAATTTAACTTCTGATTTAATTCTTCAATACTTGTATCATTATTTGCGATTATTACATGGTACTTTACTTGTTTTAATTCTACGCAATCAATAAAACCTTGATATCTCTCTAGTCTTGTAGTCAGTACTTGTGGCTTCGCTGTTACTAACACAAACTCTTCATATCCTTTTTCAATTAGTATATCGCAAGCATCATAAACCGCTTCATAGTTATTCGTTTTTACCCACAATCCTTGCATTCCTCTATTTGGTGAATCAAAATAGGCAATGGGCTTTTCATTTGTTTTAGTGCTTAACCACATTTCTTCAAAGTCAACGGTAGGTTGTACAATGAATCCATCTACCCCCATTGCCAACATACTAGAAACATGACGCTTTTCATTTTTAATTTCATAATTACTCGATCCAACAATTAATTGATATTCATTTTCTTTCGCATAGTCCTCTATTCCTTTTACAATTTGGTTCGCAAAGGAATTCGTAATATCTCCAATAATCACACCAATTAATCGTGTACGCTTTGAATTTAGTGAACGCGCTACAATGCTTGGTTGATATTCCGTTTTTTCAATGGCTTGAGCAATTCTATTTTTTGTTTCCAAGGACATTTTATCAAATTTTCCATTCAAATAAAAAGATACCGTTGTCTTCGATACTTTTGCTAATTTCGCAATATCATTAATGGTAATTTTATGACTCATAATAATCACTCCATAAGCTAGATTCTCTCTCATTATATATCCATTTATTGAAATGTCAAACCATCTATCTTTGCAGTTTTCTTTCTTTATTGACAAAGATATGAGGAAAAGGTACATTATAAGTATACCGGTTTACTAAATGAAAGGAGAACACCATTTATGGATGAAATGTTTCAAAAGATACACGGGATGGGTATTGTACCCGTCATTGCTCTAGAAAATGTTGAGGATGCTGCCCCACTGGCAAAAGCCTTATCTGCAGGAGGTCTTCCAATTGCTGAAGTAACTTATCGAACAAGTTGCGCTCATGATGTGTTGTTTGAGATGAAAAAAGCTTGCCCAGATATGTTAGTAGGCGCAGGAACTGTTCTTACAAAGGAACAAGTTGATTCCGCATTAGATGCAGGAGCTCAGTTCATTGTTTCCCCCGGATTAAATCCAGAAATCGTGAAATATTGTCAAAAGAAGGGAATCCCTATTATTCCCGGCACTTCTAATCCAAGTGATATTGAACTCGCTCTTTCTCTTGATTTAAAATTTGTCAAATTATTCCCTGCGGAACAGTTAGGCGGTCTTAAGATGATCCAAGCATTATCTGCACCTTACACACAAGTACGCTTTATGCCAACTGGAGGAGTTAATGCTAAAAATATTAATGATTATCTTTCCCATCCAAAAGTACTTGCTTGTGGGGGAACTTGGATGATAGACAAACAAGCATTAAAGGAAAAAGATTTCAAAAAAATAGAATCTCTAACTAGAGAAGCAGTAAACATCATGCTTGGCATCACAATTAAACATATTGGCATCAATTGTAGTGATAACGCTAAGGGGATTGCGCATAAATTCGCTCATTTATTTCAAGGTGAAGTCAGTGAAACTTCAAAAGGATTTTTTGGTTCCTCTTGGATTGAAATTATGTCTGATGGCTTCCATCAAGGAAATCATGGACATATTGCCATGGGAGTCCACAGCACAAAACGAGCAATGCAATACTTCACTTCCATTGGATACTCTTTTGATGAGGCATCCATTGCTTACGATGATGACGGATTCGCAAAATTCGCTTATTTTAAAGATGAAATTGCAGGATTCAAAGTGCATCTCGTCAACTATTAAGGAGAAGCTATATGAAAATTATAACACTTGGAGAAATCATGCTACGCCTTTCTTCCCCTGCTCAAACAAGATTTGTACAAACAGATCAATTTGATGTAATCTATGGTGGAGGAGAAGCCAATGTTGCTGTTTCTCTTGCAAATTACGGACATGATTCTTATTATGTTACGAAATTACCAACTCATGAAATTGGTCAAGCGGCAATCAATGCCTTACGAAAATTTGGTGTACACACTGACTATGTTTCCAGAGGTGGTGCGCGTGTAGGCATTTATTATCTTGAATCTGGTTCTAGTATGCGTGCCAGTAAAGTTATTTATGACCGTGCTGGAAGCGCGATTGCTGAAGCAACACCAAAGGATTTTGATTTTGATGAGATTATGAAAAATGCTGATTGGTTTCATTGGTCAGGAATCACACCTGCTATTAGTGACCAAGCGGCAGAATTAACACGCTTAGCTTGTGAAGCCGCAAAACGTCAAAAAGTGAAGGTATCTGTTGACTTAAACTTTCGTAAAAAACTATGGACTACCGAAAAAGCACAATCAATAATGAAACCACTAATGCAGTATGTTGATGTTTGTATTGGCAATGAGGAAGATGCCGAATTATGTTTAGGCTTCAAACCAAACGCTGATATTGCAAAGGGAAACACAGATGCCACTGGATATCATGATATTTTTAAAGAAATGAAGGAAACTTTTGATTTTAATATGGTTGTGTCTACATTACGCGAAAGTTATAGTGCTTCTCATAATGGTTGGAAAGCACTACTGTATGATGGGAATACATTCTATGAATCAAAGCGTTATGATATTGAGCCTATTGTGGATCGTGTTGGAGGTGGAGATAGTTTCTCTGCTGGTTTAATTCACGGATTACTGACTTACGAAAACACACAAACCGCTTTAGAATTTGCGGTAGCTGCAAGTGCTCTCAAACATACTGTTTTCGGAGATTTCAATTTAGTAAGTGAAGATGAAGTAACTACATTAATGGGCGGAGATGCCTCTGGTAGAGTTCAAAGATAGGAGAAAAATATGAATTTGAATGATTTTAATTTAGATGGAAAAGTCGCTTTGGTGACAGGTGCTAGTTATGGAATCGGATTTTCAATTGCCAGCGCTTATGCACAAGCAGGTGCAGTTGTATGCTTTAATGATATTAATCAAGCACTTGTAGATAAGGGATTAGAAGAATACAAGAAATTAGGACTTAGTGTTCATGGCTATGTATGTGATGTAACTGATGAAGTTGCCATTCAAAATCTAGTTGCTACAATCGAAAAAGAAATTGGTGTCATTGATATTTTAGTGAATAATGCAGGAATCGTAAAACGAATCCCTATGGTTGATATGCCTTTAGATGATTTCAAACAAATAATAGAGGTTGACTTAGTCGCACCATTTATTGTTGCAAAGGCAGTTCTTCCTTCAATGATAAAAAAAGGCTCTGGAAAGATCATTAATATCTGCTCCATGATGTCCGAATTAGGAAGAGAAACCGTTTCTGCTTATGCTTCTGCAAAAGGAGGATTAAAAATGCTAACACGTAATATTGCTTCTGAGTATGGAGGGCACAATATTCAATGTAACGGAATTGGACCCGGATATATTGCAACTCCACAAACTGCACCCTTACGTGAGCCACAAGCAGATGGGTCAAAGCATCCTTTTGATCAATTTATCATTTCAAAAACGCCTGCAGCTCGTTGGGGTCTTGCAGAGGATCTACAAGGACCCGCTGTTTTCCTAGCAAGTAAAGCAAGCGATTTCGTGAATGGACACATTCTATATGTCGACGGAGGCATCCTTGCTTACATTGGAAAACAACCACAATAAAAAGCCATGATAATATCATGACTTCCTATAAAGATAAAAAAGGCTGTGATTTCTCACAGCCTTTTAACTATTTACTCATGTCCGACAATTTTTGCTTCTCCAAAGAAATATCGATTATTTGAACCAATTAAACGAATATAATCAATTACAAATTGTTTCATTGCCGCTTCAGCAGTGATACACAATTCTAAATAGTCTGCTTTTGGATTATTTGCCATACAATCAACCATTGCTTCTTGTGCTGTATTGAACATATCAGTACAAACATTGATTTTATTAATTCCACAAGCTACTGCTTTACGAATATTCTCATCTCCTGAACCAGATCCACCATGCAATACAAGTGGCATATCTAACGTCTTCTTTAAGAGTTTTAAGCGATCAAAATCTAACTTTGGTACAAACCCTTTAGGATAATTACCATGGGCAGTTCCTACAGCAACTGCCAGTGCATCAATCCCTGTTAACTCTACAAATTTCTTTGCTTGTTCTGGATCTGTATACAAATCATCTGAAACGCCATCACCAGCGTCTGCTTGTCCAACATGCCCCAACTCCGCTTCAACACAAATATTGAGTGGATTCGCTAGTTTAACAATCGTTGAGGTGCGCTTTACATTTTCATCAAATGGGAAAGAAGAGGCATCAATCATAATGCTTGAAAATCCATCTTGAATACACTGAATCATAAAATCCAAGTCTTGCCCATGGTCATGATTAAGCGCCACAGGAACCTTTGCTTCTTTAGCAAGTTTCTTTATCAAAGGAACCATCACATTCGCATGTGCATGTCTTTTCATTTGACCCATACCAATATTGATAATGATCGGAGATCTTTCTTCCTCCGCAGCAGAAATTACTGCTCTTGCCATTTCCATATTGATACTATTTACAGCCATTACTGCATAATTATTTTTATGTGCATCTATCAAGATATCTTTCATTGACACAAACATCGTTATACCCTCTTTCTTTCCTCTATTTAATTTTTTATAATTCTATATCTAATTCAACAATTTCTTCTTCAATCGTTTCACCTTCAACAGAAGGTACTTTAATTAATGAATATACAATACCTGTTACTGCAGAACCAGTAACTAATGCAATTACAGCCCATACTGGATTAAGCATCATAGGGAATACAAAGATCCCTCCATGTGCCGCAACTGATTCAACACCCATTGCTACTGCCATACCACCAGCAATTGCTGATCCAAGCATAGATGCTGGAATAAAGCGAAGTGGATCTGCTGCTGCAAAAGGAAGAACACCTTCCGTAATGAAACATAATCCCATAGGGAATGCTGTTTTAGCTGTTTCTTTTTCAACTTTTGTATATTTTTTAGGTGTAATCAAAGTAGAAATGAAGATACCAATTGGAGGCGTCATACCACCAATAATTTTTGCTGACATTGGTCCATTAATACCATTCGCCCCTAATGCATTACCTGTCATTGAAGCTGTTTTATTGATTGGACCACCCATATCAAATCCCATTGCTCCACCGATTACAGCACCAATAATGAATTTTGAACCTCCATTTAAGCCCATCATCCATTCTTGTAATGAATCCATTAAGAAAGCCAATGGTTGTGCTAATACGATAAAGTAACCTACTCCTAATACTAATGTTGTTGTTACTGGAATAATCAATACTGGCATTAAACCTACCATCCATTTAGGAAGTTTCCAAGTTTTCATCCAGTTAACAAAATAACCAATAACAAATCCCATTAATAATCCACCAAGGAATCCTGATTTACTTTCATTACAAATGTAACCAACAATAAATGCAGGAACAATTCCCGGACGATCTGCGATTGAATACGCAACACCCGCAGTCATAACAGCAACACCAAAACTCATTGCTAAACTAGAAAGTCTATTGACTGCCCACCAGAACTGAGTCCAGTCGAACATATTCAAGTTTGAATAAATAGTACCACCAGATGCTGGTGCCATATCTCCAATTAAGTAACCACCAAAACCTTTTGCTAATGCACCTAATATACCTCCGGCTACGATCATCGGAATCATATAAGAGATACCAGTTAGCATATGTTTTCTAAATCCTATATTTTTCATAATATAAATCTACCCCTTCTTTATTTTTTGTCTGCTAATTTCTTTTCAATTGTAGCAATCAAACTTTTTGGATTCTTCATTGCGATTCCAATCGGAATGTCAACTACTGGTTTCCCAGCAAAACGCTCCATACCTCCGACATTAATATCATGAGCGATGATTACTACATCCGCCGCCTTGATATCTTCTTCGGTAAGTCTGTTTTGAGTGCCTACTGTTCCCTGTGTTTCCATTTTACATTCATGACCTGCTTCTTGCGCTGCAACAACTATTTTTTCAGCTACAATATATGTATGCGCAATTCCAGCAGTACATGCAGTAACTCCAACAATTTTCAATTATCTCACCTCTACTTTCTCTCTGATCGTTTCTAGCTTACTTATAATCTATCATTTAATAAAATATCTTTTTTAACTTTGTCGGTAAGATTAATACGGTAAATTTTCATATTTTATGCACAAAGTATCGCGATCAATTCCTCTTCCGTTTTTGCCTTTTGTAATTTCGCAATTCTTTCATCATTTCCTAACTTCCCCGCAAGTTCTGCCAACAACATCAAATGATTATTCGCAAAATTATCATCATCACTCACACAAAATAAAAATATTAAATTCACTGGTAAATCATCATAACTCTCCCATTCAATTTCTGATTGTGATCGTCCAATTGCAATACCAATCTTCTTTACAGCAGTACTTTTCCCATGTGGAATCGCGATATGATTCCCCATACCAGTTACGCCTTCTGCTTCCCTAACATAAATGTCCTTTACAAATTGTTCTACATTATCAATGTATCCATTTTCAAATAGCTTTTCGCTCATTTCATGTAGTATTTCATCTTTTGTAGTACCTTTTAACTTCAAATCAATAATCCCTCTGTCTAAAATATTATGTAACGCCATTCTTTTTCTCCTTCTTTAGTCCTTAACTGATTAAATACCGATAAAAATCTGTATTCGATATAAAATTTCTTAACACATTCACTTCTTTATCGCTATCCACCAAATAGATATATTGCTTATAAAACAATTGTGTTCTCTGCATTTCAAAATCATTTGTCATTTTTACAACCAATAAAAATACGACATCAACCATTTCACTATCCCAAAGAATTGGTTCTTTCAATGTTGCAATTACAATCTTTGGCTCATTAATTTCACTTTGATCTCCATGGGGAATCGCAACCATATTTCCAATTGAAGTCGGGGTTACTGCTTCGCGATTCATAACAGTACTCAAATAGTTACGTGTAACATATCCCTTTCTTACCAATTTCTCACAAAGAAACTCCAGCAATGCTTCCTTATTATTAATATCCAATTGTGGATAAATTAAATCTGGCTCAAACAAGGAATGACACAGTGGATCAAATTGCGCCTTATTCTGTGTTTTCCGTATACTGAATGAGCGAATCTTATGAGAAATCTTTCGAATAGAATTCTCACTAAGTAACTCATCTACTTCCACAATTCGCGAATCACTGTTATTTAGTTTACTTGTGGAAATTATCATTTCAGAATATCGATAATTTTCAATTCTGAAATCATGACTACTAATCACCTTAATCTCTGATATCAACGGAAAATTCCGTTTGATTTTATCGCATAACATTTGATTCACACCCATTGAAGTTCTGGTTACTAAAACTGTACTAATTGGTTGCTCATTTCGCTCTAAAGCCGATTGTATGTATAAGGTGATATAACTCAATTCATCCTCTGTAACCCGCAACCCAAAGTGTTCTTCAAATAATACGGATATTAACCACGAAACCCGAAATGCTTGTTTAAACTCTGACTTAATGTATCCTTTAATTCCATTAGATTGACTCTTTTCATATCGCAAGCGGAAAATTGCTGGTTTCATATGAATTAGTAACCCATGAAATAACATATCATCTCTTGTCATATCAACATTCAATACTTCCGAAACAACACTAATTATTCGTTTAACAAATTTCTGCAACTTCTTATCGTATTCTCGAATAATATCTCCTGCTGCTGCATTATATCCGGGATCTATCATTTTTGAACAAAGAATCGGTATTGAGATAAAGGCTATTTCTGTCTCAGAAATTTGCACATCAAACATCTCTGCCGCTTTTTTAAGAATTGCTTCTGCAAAACTAAATTCATTATAAGTCTGAAGTGTTCTTAATTCATCACTCGCAATATAAACTTCATTTTCAACATCTTGAGTTCTCCTGTATACAGAAAGTGCAAGATAGATATAAATCTCATTGAATGATTCTTCTGCAAATTCAAATCCCCATTCATTTTCCGTATCCATAATACACTTGCGTATTCCATTTAAATTAAGATTCGGCATAAAATAATGAATTGTTTCTTCCAAGGACTCATCGTGAACAAAGCGCAAAATAAAATGTTTAATCGCAATCCGGTACTGAGATTCCGTCCCAACAAGCTCAAAACCCTTATTCCGTATTGCTGCCAATTCAATATCAAATAACTTCAACCAATCTTTACAATCTGATATCACTTTTAATGTTGTAGGAACACTAAGAAACATTAAATCTGCAAGTTGATTTGTTGTTAGTCTATTATACTTACTAACACGCAATAGATATCGCAATGCTCTATACATTCTCGTCTGATCACTCTGTAAATGATCCATAGGACTATCACTAATAATCATTTTCTGCAATGCTACTTTTTGCTCATCTGTTGAACTTAACCAAACACCAATGCGACGCTTCTTCTTAATCTCGCCTAATTGATTTTCCTTCAAATAATCATTAATTCCTTCAATTTTAGTACGAATTGTTTTTTCTGAAAGTCCAATTTCATCGGCAAGCTGGTTTGTAGTCAACATTTCATGATTTAGTAATGCTTTTAAAACAGCCTGCGTATAGTATTTGGATTTCTTATCATTCATGACGGTCTCCTTTCCTATTTTTATTTTAGCGTAGTTCATTTCCATCAAGCAAAAATTATAGGGTGTTTAAAAAGGTAATTTTTTGCTTATTTCTCCTCTTTACAAGATCGCCATCCTAATGGAATCCTTGTAATACCACAATAACTCATTTTCTTCCGTTTTTCATTTGCCATTTATTCCCTATCTACTTTTCAATTTTATAGAATGCCTTGTATAATAAAAATGAGGTGATATCATGGAACTACTATTTATTGGTCTTTTAATTGCCCTATTAACAACTTTCACTGTAAAGGCATTCCGCACTTATCAAACTTTTAAGGGAACTATCTACCCCCTCGTTTATTCAAATTTCATGGAATACTATTATAAATATGCACACAAAAATAATTTAAGTATTAGTCGTTGGTTAAAACATGAAGTTGGTCATCATCGCATTGTCTTTAATAGCTATCTCAATGATGATAAAAAAATATTATTTGAATTTATGACTATCTTCCACGAAAAAGGAGTTCAAATCTTTAGTATCATCTCCTCCAAAGGAAATTTCAGAGGAAAAAATAACGATAAATATTGGCAATTATCGCGCAATGACAAAAATTTCAGAATTCAAAATCCTTCTTTAGGCATTCAACAATATAAAGAACATCTTCTCAATTTGATAGATGCCCCTATTCCTTTAGATATTGCGATTCTATTCTCAAAAGACTCTATTTTTGGACAATTAAAATCTGATTATTCCCTAGCACATTATGAAGACTACATCACCCTTCTAAAAGCACAAGAAAATTCTTTATCAAAAGAGGAAATAGAGAACTATTTTCAGTGCTGTATCAAACGATAATATCCAAATTAAAAAACAAACAATTCTAATATAAAAGAAAAAGGACTTTCTTCATTGAAAGAATCCTTTTTTACTATATCTTTTAAGCGCAATAAAAACTTATAAAATTAAACACTATCTTTCCAACGATAGCCAAAACCACGAATCGTATCAATGCAATCAGGAATCCCTTCTTTTATTAACTTCTTCCTAATTGATTTTATATGTATATCTATCTTTCTTATATTCTGGTTACTATTCCATACTTTCTCCGCGATTTCTTCTCTTGTTATAATCTTGCCTTTATCCCTCATTAATATGTTTGCGATTTCTTTCTCTTTCCTTGTAAATGCTACTGCTACTCCCTTAATTATTAACTCATTATCATCCGTCTTCTTACTTGCTTCTGCCAATAACTTATCAATATATGCTCTAATTACCACTTCTGACTTATCATTTTCCACTACTAAATCTATCTCATTTCTTAATGCCTCTATCTCTGCATCTTCATTTCCCTTATCTATTATCAAAATTGTGCTTAAAAATCTCTTCATTTCCTTCACACACTTCAATATTTCCACCCCATTATATGGTTTCATCTCATACTCTGCTAGTACTAATTTACATTCTACTTGTTTTGATACTTCCTTTACTGCCTCCAAAAAATTATGACATTTTACAATCTTATACTCCGCCAATACATTTTTTATTCTCTCACTAACTTTTTCATGCTCACTTACTACAATTGCTATCATGTGATTTTCCTGCTCTTTCCAGTAAAAGAAGTTGGAGCATCTCAATTACTCCAACTTCCCTTTAACATTTCATTAGTATTTTTGTTTTTTAATTGATTTACTCTTCTTCCTTTTTCTTTAATAGGAAGCTTGCTGCTCCTGCTGTTACTGCCATCACTCCTACCCATGATAATACACTTCCTGCTACTCCTGTATTTGGGATGATTGGACTTGGAGTCCAACCCGGGCTTGGTTGTGGTTGCGGTTGTGGTGTTACGATGACTGGATTAATCACTGTAACTGCTGCAATTGCTATTTTTGTTGTATCTTCATTTGATCTTGCGACCACAGTCAATGCTGTTGAAGTTTCATCTGCTGCCACTGTTAATAACCCCGTTGTTGGATCAATTTTTGTATCTGTTGAAGTCGCCCCACTCACACTCCATACTACTGTTGTGTCTGTTGCGCCTGTTACTGTTGCTGCAAATTGATGTGTTTTCCCTTTTTCAACTGTCGCATTATTGACATTGATTGATACTGTTACACCTGAATTGAATGCAACGACCTTCATGTCAGTAGTTGTTACAGTCATTGGAAGAGTTGACATACCCATTGCAATATCTTGATAACAGAACAAACTCCCATCAGCCATTATAAAATTGATATCATCGTAGAATATAGAAAGACTAATTAAATGTCCTGCTACTCCTGCATCAATAATTCTTTGAGCATCCAATACTCTCATGGTTACTCTAACTGTTATGACAAAGCCCTCCGCATCTGCTGGCGCTGCTGGCAAAGTCATACTCGCTACAGCAATGTTAATTTCCCCTGGTGCTCTCTCCATAGGCATAAGAATAAAATTACTTGCTGATATACTTACTACAGTAACATACTCAAAAAGTGTTGGATCAAATTGTATGCTAGGAAGAGCCGAATGCAACCCCTGCCAATCTGGTCCTATATAGAAATCGAAATAGACGTCAATCAAGTCGCCATCTTTTATTGTTGTAGGGTCAAGTTCTGTCACTCTTCCTCTAATCTCTGCATCATGTCCCGTTGGACCACTTGCAGATAATGTTAAAACGTTATTTCCCATAACACTAATCAACACCATTGCAAATAACATAGTCTTAACAATTTTTTGTGCTAAATTCTTCATACTTCCTTCCTTTCTTAAATTATTATTCACTTTTTCTCCTTCCTTGATTTTTTCATAATCAATCGATTGTTCATGAAATAGAGAATCTTCCAACTTTTTCACATTCTTTTTCTAGACTTCTAAGCAGGGTTATCTAGTCTTCCATTTCTTCTTCTATCTAACAGATAGAAGAAGAAAATGACCCTTTTAGTCAACAAAAGAGTCATTTTATTACTAAAAATCCCTTATTCATAACACAATTTACCATTTTTTATATTGTATTCGTATATTTCCTATGATAAAATTATGTAGAAATAGTAATTATCTTTATATTTTGCATGACAAAAGTTCATCTATCTGTTAGATAGACGAACTTTTTTATTTATGAATTCATCATTGTATGCTCACAAAAAAGGTATGATTTCTATCAATTTGTAGAATCCACACCTTTTCTTTTTTTACTTATATGTTTCCAGTTTTTGAATCGCATTCCATATCAATTCCTTTGTAACAGGATATGGAACGTGTTCCAATTCATTATTCACTACAGTGATATCCAACACATCTTCTAGTGAATCTTCCGCACTAATTTCTAAATCTTCTAAACAGGTCGGCAAGCCAATCTCTTTATAAAATTTATAGGCAATTTCAAAATCCTCCATTTGCTGATCCATCAATAATTGAACTAATGCACCATAGGAAACCACTTCCCCATGATAATGATTCTCTTCTATATGTTTACGACAAGAGAAGCCATAATTCAACGCATGAGCCAAAGCAGAATTATAGTCTTTTCCCACACAAATAGAAACGATACCCGTCGAAACAATAATATTTAGAATTACTTTCGTAAGTTCCTCAGAAACTTCTTGCTTCTTTTTCAACTCCATAGCTCGTTTCCCATTTTCTATCATAGGATAAAAACAAAGCCTACTTGTATTCACACCAAATTCTTCTTCAAAAGATAATACATCATTACGCGCACTAAATGTACACTCAATATATTTCGCTAATGTATCACCAATTCCTGCCCATAAATATACATCAGGCGATTCAGCAATCACTTTTGTATTGATAAAACTATGTTTTGGACATTCTTCAAAATTCACTACTTCAGCAAAACTACCATCTTCATGATACATAACACTAAGTTTCGTAACGGCAGAACAAGTTGAGGCAATCGTCGGCACGGTAAGCATTGGTTTATTCATTTCAACTGCTGCACACTTAACTGTATCAATACATTTCCCGCCACCAATCGCAAATAAGACATCTGCCTTTTGAATGTTTGTGTTATTTACAAGTTTATTAACATTTTCAAATGTAGCTTCATGCCCATAACAAATTGCTTCAACAATCTCTACACCTGCTTGTTTTATTCCCGCTAATAATTCATCCTTACACGCATCAAATGCTTTTTGTCCATAGATTAAAGCACAGCTCTTCCCATAAAGCGTAACAACATCCCTGATATTATCATAAGCATCTGTCCCAACAGTAACATGTGGTAATATCACTTTATTCATTTATTTCGCCATCTCTTCTACAAACGCTTTTAGACTTGCATCTTTACAACCAGCATAGAAACATTCAAGGAATCTAGGTGTTAAAGCATTTTTCACAATTTCAGGATTAATCGCACGTAAAGCTTCCTCAAGTGGTTTTCCAACTGCAAGTTTTAAATCATTTAATAAGGCTGCATTTTTATTTTGAGATTCTTTTCTCTCAGCAGGATATCCCATTCCTTTTGGACTACCAAAAGCTTTTTCAAAAATTGTCTTTAAGTTAATATCTGCACCCCATCCAAATCCTTTGGCATAAGGAAGTGAAAGCGTATTCCCATTGTTAATTTGTAAGAACAAATACGCATCAGATGGTTCAATACAATATCCACATACTACACCCGGAAAAGCATTACAAGCCATTAATGCACCTTGCCCTGTTCCGCATCCAGTAATAATAAAATCAACTGCTCCAGAGTTTAATAATAACGCTGATTGAACCCCAATGTTCAAATAAGTTAAATAATGCTCATCATTATCTCCACTCATTCCTGTATTATAAACCGTATGCCCCATTGGCTCTACAACTGCTTTTAATTCCTTTAACACAATTTCATTTTTACTTGCTTGACTAAATTCATTGATCATTGCTATTTTCATTGGTTTTCCTCCATTTTCTTTCTTAAAGATATCATATCATACTTCATTAAATTTAAAATATCTGTCTTGCTTATAACGGTAATTTTTTATTTATTACTTCTTTTGCTGCTTCCACAATATTAGGAATATCCATTTTTAATTGTTGCTTCAAATAGGACATACTCCCTACTTCTCCAAAGCGATCTCTAGCACCTAAACGAAGTAGTGGGGTAGGAATTTCCTCACTAAGCACTTCTGCCACTGCACTTCCTAGCCCATTTATAATATTATGATTTTCCACTGTAACAATTGCGCCTGTTTCTTTCGCTGCTTTTATAATCGCTTCTTTATCAATTGGCTTTATCGTAAACATATCAATAACACGCGCTTGGATTCCCTCTTTTTTCAATACTTCCGCTGCATGGCAAGCATCTGCCACACTAACACCACTCGCAATAATACTTACATCACTTCCTTCTCGTATTGTATTGGCAACACCAATTTTAAATGTTGAATCAGCACAATAAATTTGTTCACTAACTTTACGAGATAAGCGAATGTAAAACATTCCATGCAATTCCTTCGTTTGCCACAAAATATCTTTTAACATAACAGAGTCACAAGGATCAATTATGGTAACATTTGGAATACAACGCATCAATCCCACATCTTCAAAAGAAGTATGCGTCCCCCCATTAACACCAGATAATATCCCCGGATCTGTTCCCATAATACGGATATTCAAATTTGGATATGCACCTGAAATATGCACCTGATCCATAACCCTTCTTGTCACAAATGGCGCAAAGGAATGTACAAATGGAATCAGTCCTGTTGCCGACATTCCACCTGCAACCCCAATCATATTCGCCTCTTGAATACCACAATTAATTGTATTTTCAGGATGCTTCTTACCAAATTCCACTGTCTTTAATGAATTCATAATATCGGCATCTAAGTAAATTACCCTTTTATCTTCTGTCACAATTTCATCTAAAACTTCTGCAAATACATCACGCATTTCTTTTTCTTCTAATTTTATTTCTGGACAAACTTGAACCATATTATCTTCCCTCCCGTATTTCTAAAATTTGTTGGTCTAAATAATCAGTCGCTTCTTGAATCTCTTCATCAGTAAATGTCATATTATGATTATAAAAAACGTCCTCAGCAAATACACAGCCTTTTCCCTTCACTGTATGTAAAACAATCATGGAAGGTTTCTCTTTCTCTTTTTGTGCCAGTTCAATTGCTTCTTGAATCGCTTTCACATCATGTCCATCTACTTCCTGTGAAAACCACCCAAAATTTTCAAACTTCTCCCTCAAATCTCCAACATCACATATATCCTTCGTATATCCATCTAATTGCTTTTGATTTCGATCAATAAACGCAATCACATTACTCAACTTCTTTGTACTTGCAAACAAGGCGCCTTCCCACACTTGACCCTCATCACATTCGCCATCTCCAAGAATTAAATAAACATTGGCATCTATTTTTTGATATCGTAATCCCCATGCTAAACCTAGTGCAGTAGACATTCCTTGCCCTAAAGAACCTGTGGTCATATCAACTCCAGCTACTCTATTCATATCACAATGGCTTGGTAATGTCGTATTATCCTCATTCAACGTAGGAAGTACATCTCTAGAGAAATACCCTTTTTCTGCAAGTGTCGCATATAGCGCAGGACCATTATGCCCTTTTGATAATACAAAACGATCTCGCAATTGCCATTGCGGATTTTTCGGATCAATACGCATAACACTTCCATATAATACCGCAAGTACTTCTGCAATCGACATTGACCCTCCAATATGCCCTGTATGTGTTTTAGAAAAGCTATGTAAAATTGATTTCCTTATTTGCATTGCAAAACATTTCAATTCCTTCTCTTGATGATTTGCACTATTGATACTTTGATTACTCATTTTTTCTCCCTTTCTATTACTCTATCTGTTTCTTATTCTATCATCACTCTTTTATTAGAGTATAAAAAAACCGTATATTTAATACGGTAATTCTTTATTTCTAAACCACTCTGTTTTCAAGAGGCTCTTTTTCAATAAAACGCACAAGATTTTCTATGATACATTTTGTTCTGCGTCTTTCTACCAAATCAGATTCTGAAGAACTATGTGGTGTAATAACTACCTTTGGATGAAACCACAATGGACTTTCTTGTGGAAGTGGCTCTTTTTCAAATACATCCAAAACTACCATACTCAAATGCGTATCTAATACTTCAATTAATTCTAATTCATTTACTTCTTTTCCTCGCCCTATATTCACAAACAATGCTTCTTTTTTCATTGCTAAAAATTCTTTCTTTCCCAACAAGTGATATGTTTGCTCATTTAATGGAAGGGTACACACAATTACATCACTACACTTTAAGACTTCTTCCATCTCACTCATTGCATAAGTTTCATCAAAATATTCAATACTTCTCCCATTGGTATTTACCCCAAGAACAGTACAACCAAATGCTTGCAATAAACGTGCCGTTTCTTGTCCAATGCTTCCTGTTCCCAAAATCCCAATCGTTTTTCCACCTAACTCAATAACATCTTTGCTAATACGAATCCATTCCTTACAATTCTGTTGTTTATAGTACAAATGATCTTTCTTAGCCCAAACAAGTATTTTCCCTAAAATATACTCTGCAATCGGTTTACTAAAAATACCTTTTCCATTTACTAAAATAATCCCTCTATCTTTCAGTGCTTGTAAATTCAAACGATCATATCCAGCATGAGGAATATGAAGCAATTTTAAATTAGGAAACTTCATCAAAGACGCTTCATCAGTTTCAATACTTCCCACAATTACATCAGCATCACTTTCACTTACTTTATCAAATACTTCAATTGTATGGTATCCTACCTTGTTTAAACTCTCTAACTCCTGTTTTTCTATATGTAGTGAATCCGCAATTAAAATTTTCATATGATATCCTCCTTTTTATTATCATACGGTATTTTCCTCAATAAAAACAGTTTTCCATTCAAAATAATGATATAAGTATCTCTACTAAATTATCATTCATTTTCAATTTCTATCCACTTAGCTTTAAATCGTTACCTCTTATCCGAAAATGATTCTCATCTATTAAAAAAATAGTATAATGGCATCATGAGGTGATAGGATGAAAATCAAGTTAGAAATCGATGATACGCTTTCAGAAGATGAAATTACCATTCGTTGTAGTCAATACTCTAATCAAATACAACAAATTCATGCTTTTCTGACACAAGCAAAAGAAAGCCTACCTCACTTTGAATTCTACAAAGGAAATGAGGAATTCTTCCTCAATATTGAAGAATTGTTATTTTTTGAAACAAGTGAAGAAAATGTATATGGTCATACATCCGACGATGCATTTCAAGCAAAACTACGTCTTTATGAGCTTGAAAATATTCTTCCAAAGTACTTTGTGCGAGTTTCGAAATCATGTATTCTAAATAGCTTACATGTTCATTCTATTGATCGTAAGCTGAATACTTCTAGCTTAGTTCAGTTTAAAGACACACATAAAGAAGTGTATGTTTCTAGACTTTACTATAAACTTCTAAAAGAAAAAATGAAAGAGAGGAAATTATATGAGAAATAGAAATTGGTTTTGGGGATTATTCTTTGTTGTTGGAGGAATTTTATTCTTTGCCCAGACATTAGGATGGACTTTTGGATTAACGCTTTGGCAATTGTTTGTTATTATTTTGATGGCTAGTATTATCTTAAAGAGCATTGCGAACTTGGAGTTCTTTGGACTTTTAATGCCTTTGCCCTTCATTTATATGGTAACAAGAAATTATTTTCCTGCTCCCTATGACTCCATTAATTCTTTTGCATTGATGGTTACCGCTGCATTCCTTTCAATCGGATTATCCATTCTTTTCAAAAGAAGAAGACACATCTCTTTCGGTCATATGTTTGGAAAAAGCAATAATTTCAAACGAGATAAGATAGAGAGAACCTCAAAGGAACAATTATCTGGTGATGAAGTCTATTCCTCAGTATCATTTGGAGATAGCGTAAAATATGTTTATTCAGATGGGCTACGCAAAGCAGAGTTTGATTGTACTTTCGGTAGTATGAAAGTTTATTTTGATGAAGCGATTATTGCAGATGGAACTGCTGATATTTATGTAGATTGCAGTTTTGGAGAAATGAGCCTATTCTTCCCACGCGAATGGAAAATCATCAATGATGTTAGTTATTCCTTTGGCTCAGTGGATGACCATTCCAGTATTAATCCTGGAGATGGTCCTGTCGTACATATTCGTGGAGATGTTTCTTTTGGAGAAATATCAATACTAAGAATTTAAAAGGGTTAAAAACCCTTTTTTAATGTTATGATACTATTATGAGAAAATTACGATTATTTTTTGCACTTTTTATTTTATTAAGTGCCTGTTCAAAAAGTGAACCCGCAATAGACTATGAGTCCCATTATCAAAGTACTTTTCAAACAGATGTTCCTATTTCCATTTATGATGAGAATCATCACGAAATAGGAATTATAGAAGCAAATACTGTTGTTAGCTTAGAACCATATAACAACAATAACTATTTCCAATTAAAAGATTTTCCTTATTATATTTATTATGAGGATGTTGGTGAAGCACACGAAAATCCCCCATTAAATTCTTATCCTAATTTCATTTTATTTAACGAAGTACTTATTACAATTTCACCTTTTCATTTGTATACCTTAGAAGAAGATCTCTATTTAACTGTAAATGATAGTCTTTCAGCCTCTATTTTGATTAAGGGATCAGACTTCTACACCATTCAAATAAAAGACTCATTCTATAAAATACCAATATCAGATATTGATGAAATCATTGTCTCTGATTCTTCTCAAGAAATTGCAAGCGAAGTCCCTGTACTTATGTATCATTTTTTCTACTCCAAGGAAAATAACGAAAAACCTTTAGATAATAATTGGCTTGAAGTTACTAAATTTGAAGAACAACTACAATATTTAAGTGAAAATGAATTTCATATTTTATCTATGATAGAATTAGAACATTTCTTAAACAATGAAGTTCAAGTTCCAAAGAAATCTGTTGTCTTAACGATTGATGATGGGGATCCTTCTGTTTATCAATATGCCTATCCCTTACTTGAAAAATATCAAATAAACGCCACTACTTTTCTAATCACTTCTTGGTATTGGTGGGATATTGACAATCGCATTAATGATTATGTCGAATTACATTCGCATAGTCATGATATGCACCGTGGTGGATGTAATATTCAACATGGAGGAAGAATCTTATGTATTGATTTTGAAGAAGGAGTTGCAGACTTAAAAACTTCACAAGAATACTTATATGGAAGTTTTGTATTTTGTTATCCTTTTGGTGATTATAATGACCATGCAAAAGAGATGTTGATTACCGCTGGATATCGTTTGGCATTTACCACTAAATTTGGAAATGTAAAACCCGGTATGGATCTATTAGAATTACCAAGAGTACGAATCAGCAATGAATTATCACTTGCTCAATTTATTCACTACATAACAAAGTAAAAGGACTCAAATTGAGTCCTTTCGTTTTTTATTGATATATTCTTGTAAAGTATTTGTTTTTCTTACATCCATTGCTTTAATTTCTTTAAGAGGAAATTCAATATTCATACTCTCATATTTCTTAATTCCCAAAGTATGATATGGCAATAATTCAACCTTTTCAACATAATGTAGTTTGTCAATCATTTCTATTAGAGAATCCATATCTTCTTTTTGATCATTATACCCCGGTATCACAACCATTCGAATCCATAATGGCACTTTTTTCTCTTGTGCTTTTTGAATAAAAGCCGCTTGACTAAACTCTTTCCCACTTAATTCCTTTTGCATACCAGGATTTAATCCTTTGATATCTAATAATATCAAATCAATATACTCTAATATCTCTTCAAAAGTTTCTTCTACTCCATACCCTGAAGTATCTAGGCAAGTATGTATTCCTTCTTCCTTACACCTCTTTGCAAGGGCAAGTAGAAAGTTTGGTTGCATTAATGGTTCCCCTCCGCAGAAAGTAACACCACCCTCAGAGCCATAATATGGTTTCATGCGAATTAATTGATGCATAATGGCATCAAGATCAACTTGATCTCGCTCCTCAATCTTCCACATATCAGGATTATGACAATACAAACATCTCAATGGACATCCTGATAGAAATATTACTGTACGGATTCCGGGCCCATCTAATGTTCCTAGTGTTTCAATTTTACGGACATATCCAGTATTAGAAACTTTCATGGAAAGTTCTACTGATTACCTCTTCTTGTTGTTGACGTGAAAGTCGATTGAAGTGCACTGCATATCCAGAAACACGAATGGTTAAATGAGGATATTTTTCTGGATTTTCCATTGCCTCTTGTAATATTTCACGATTTAAAATATTCACATTTAAATGATGACCACTATTTGTAAAATAACCATCTAAAATTGATACACCATTCTTCACTTGTTCCTCACGTGTTTTCCCAAGGACTTGTGGAATAATTGAGAATGTATTAGAAATTCCATCTTGGCATACTTCATCATAAGGAAGTTTTGCAACTGAAGATAATGACGCTAATGCTCCATTAACATCTCTTCCATGCATTGGATTAGCCCCTGGTGCAAATGCTTCTCCTGCTTTTCTTCCATCTGGAGTAGATCCTGTTTTCTTTCCATATACTACATTTGATGTAATTGTCAGAATAGAAAGTGTATGTTTTGCATCACGAATTAATGCTCTTTCTTTCAAATAATCAGAGAACTTCTGTACCACTTCAACAGCAATACTATCCACTCTATCATCATCATTTCCATACGCAGGATATTCACCTTCTATTTCAAAGTCTGTTGCAATTCCATTTTCATTACGAATTGGTCTCACTTTTGCATATTTAATTGCTGAAAGAGAATCCGCAACGACTGATAATCCTGCAATTCCAAACGCCATTAAGCGCTCAACACTTGTATCATGAAGCGCCATTTGGCTTCTTTCATAAGCGTATTTATCATGCATATAGTGAATTGTATTCATTGTATCTGCATATAAATGTGCAACTTTATGTAAGACACGATCATACACAGCCATTACTTTGTCATAATCCAGAATTTCATCATTCATCACTTCAATTCCTTCAACAACTTTAATCCCCTTAACTTCATCAATTCCTTCATTGACACTATATAATAAAGCTTTTGCTAAGTTTGCACGAGCCCCAAAGTATTGCATTTGCTTTCCAATTGTCATTGCCGATACACAACAAGCAATACCATAATCATCTCCATAAATAGGACGCATTATATCATCATTTTCATACTGAATTGCATCTGTTTCAATAGAAACTTTCAAACAATATTTTTTGAAATTTTCAGGTAAATTTACACTCCATAACACCGTCATATTTGGCTCTGGTGCCGACCCTAAATTATCTAATGTATGTAAATAGCGAAATGTATTCTTTGTAACTAGTGGCGTTCCATTTTCACTCATTCCACCTAATGCTTCTGTAATCCATGTCGGATCTCCCGCAAATAATTCATCATATTCTTTTGTACGCAAATGACGCGCAATACGCAATTTCATGATAAATTGATCAATCAAAGCTTGTGCATATGTTTCATCAATGATTCCATCTTCTAAATCACGTTGAATATAGATGTCTAAGAAAGATGAAGTTCTTCCCAAACTCATCGCAGCTCCATTATTTTCTTTAATTGCTGCTAAGTATCCATAATATAACCATTGAACAGCTTCTTGCGCTGTTTCTGCTGGTTTACTAATGTCATGTCCATAAGACTCTGCCATTTTTTTAATTTCATCTAGTGCTCTGATTTGTTCTGCCACTTCTTCACGCAATTGAATGGTTTCTGCAGTAATATTTGTAATATTTACTACATCTTCTTTCTTCTTTTCAATTAAGAAGTCAACTCCATATAATGCGATACGACGATAATCACCAATGATTCTTCCTCTTCCATAAGCATCAGGAAGTCCTGTTAATAAGCCTGTTGTTCTTGCTTTACGGGTTTCTCCTGTATAAGCATCAAATACCCCTTGATTGTGAGTCTTTGTAAATTTATGAAAGAATTTGTTGGTTGCATCATCCATTTCATACCCATATTCAGTAAGAATGTTATCAACTAAACGAATTCCACCAAACGGATTAATAATTCTCTTTAATGGTGCATCTGTTTGAAGCCCTACAATTAATTCATCTTCTTTCAAAATATAACCTGCTCCAAAATTATTAATTCCAGAAATATTCTTTGTATCAATGTCTAAAACTCCCTTTTTCAATTCCTCTTTCAAAAGTTCTTGACACTTCTTCCACAAGTTCTCTGTTGAACTTGTAATTGGAGCTAAGAAAGAATCATCTCCAACATAGGGTGTGATATTTGACTGGATAAAATCCCTAACATTAATTTCATTTTTCCAGTTATTCCCTTTAAAATTTTTCCATGCTTGCATATATAATAGTCCCCTTTCGCTCATATATCATAGCACATAACGCTCTAAAAATCTTATTAAATGCACCTGAAAACCACAAAAAAGGCAACCAATTTATCTATTTTCCAGAAATATCAGCGACATACTTATATAGTGAATTTTTTATCAATATCTACAGATCAAAATTTGTTATTTTCTTGTAAACAAACAAGCTTTACCGCCTCGCTAACGACGGAAACTACTCTCTCATCAAAGGGAGATGGAATCATATATTCTACGCTTAAATTATCATCTTCAATTAGGCTTGCGATTGCGATTGCTGCTGCCTGTTTTGCCTTCTCACTTATTTTTCTTCCTCGTGCATCCAATGCCCCTCTAAATATTCCCGGGAATGCCAATAAGTTGTTCACTTGATTTGGGTAATCAGATCTCCCTGTACAAGCAATAAAAGCGCCTGCCTCTTTAGCATCATGATAGTTAATTTCAGGAATTGGATTTGCCAAAGCAATCACAATATTCTTTTCACTCATGCTTCTAACCATTTCCTTACTCACAATATCACCCACAGACATCCCAACAAAGATATCACTAGCTACCATTGCCTCACTAAGCGAAGCATACTCTTTATTCTCCAAATTTACATAGTTCAACAATTCTTGTTTTAAGAAATCATATTGTTCTTTTTCATCTTGCTTAAGGCAACCATCTTTATCAAACGCAATGATATTACAAAATCCATATTGATATAACATTCTAATGACAGAACTCCCCGCTGCTCCTGTACCATTTATTACCACTTTTAGTTCTGAAGGTTTTTTATCATGAAGCCTCAAATAATTAATTAAAGCTGCTAAAACCACTATACTTGTTCCATGTTGATCATCATGAAAAACAGGAATATCTAATTCTTGAATCAATGCTCTTTCAATTTCTACACAACGAGGGGCACTAATATCTTCCAGATTAATCCCACCAAGACCCGGGGCTAACGCTTTGCATATTTGAATTATCTCTTGTGTATTTTTTGTATCTAAACAAATTGGAAACGCATCAATATTTGCGAATTTTTTCATCAATATCGCTTTTCCTTCCATTACAGGAAGAGCCGCTGTCGGTCCAATATCACCTAACCCCAATACTGCTGTACCATCTGTGATAATTGCCACTGTATTTCCTTTTCCTGTATACCGATATGCACTTGAAACATCTTGATAAATTTCTTTACAGGGTTCTGCTACTCCGGGCGTGTATGCAAGCGCTAAATCTGCGGCATTTTCACACTTTACTTTCGGACAAATCTCTAACTTCCCTTGCTTCTCCTCATGAAATAACAACGCCTTCTCACGTAATGTAGTCATAGTTTTTCCTCCTCATAGATATCATTACCATTTATATCAATCCCAACAAAAACAGGGAATTCTTCTACTTTAAGTTGATAAATCGCTTCGCTTTCTAACTCCGGATAAGCAAGACATTTTGCTTCTTTTATTCTGTTGCTTAATAATGCCCCCACTCCACCTACTGCAATAAAATAAATGGCTTGATTTCTTATGATTGCCTCTTTTACTAATTGATTGCGATATCCTTTCCCAATCATACAAGCTAATCCATCATCCAATAATTGTGGTGTATAAACATCCATTCTGCCAGAAGTCGTCGGACCTGCACTGCCAATCACTTCATCAGGCTTTGCCGGACTTGCCCCAACATAATAAATTGTTTGATCTTGAATATCAAAAGGATACCCTTCTTCCCTCATTTTTTTATGTGCTGCATCTCTTGCTGTATAAATAATACCCGACAACAAGACTTCCTCACCTACTTCTAATGTTTGTCTATCTTCTATTGTTAATGGCAAATGCAATCTCTTCATAGTACTACCTTCTGGTGACGACTAACATGACAATTAATATTTACTGCAACTGGCAGTGATGCGATATGGGTGGGAAACCATTCAATATTCACTTTCAATGCTGTTGTTTTCCCATGTAAGCCCATTGGACCAATGCCTAATGCATTAATTTCATCTAATAATTCTTTTTCAAGTGTTTCATATTCAATAAGATGATTATAAGAATCAAGGGGTCTTAATAATGCTTTCTTAGCTAAAAAAGCTACATAATCAAAACTGCCTCCAATACCCACTCCTACTATCATCGGAGGACAAGCATTCGGTCCTGCAAGTTGCACCGTTTCCACTACAAATTCCTTTATGCCAACTACGCCTTCCGCAGGCTTACACATTTTAATTCTTGAAGTATTTTCAGAACCAAACCCCTTGGCAATGACTTCAATTTCACATTGTTCTCCTGCAACCATCTGATAATAAACGATAGCTGGCGTATTATTCCCAGTATTTTTACGATTGAATAAGGGATCACAAACTACCGAATTTCTTAAATACGCTTTTTGATAGGCATCAGCCACCGCCCTTTGGATACTCTTGTTTATATCTTCACCTTCCAATAAGACCTCTTGGCCAATCGTCATTTGCACAATAACCATCCCTGTATCTTGGCAAATAGGAATCCTTTTTTCCTTAGCAATTGTTGCATTCTCTTCTAACATACTCAAAACAGAAACTGCTTGTCTTTTTGTTTCCGTTTTCTTAGCAGAAGAAAGTGCATATGCAACATCCTCAGGATACTCATGGGCAATATTCATCAATACTTCTTTAATTGTATGATAGATCATCTCCGTTTTTATTATTCTCATGTTTACCTCAAAAATATTGTAACACTTCTCAGTCAGATACAGAAAGTATTTTTACAAAAAGGATTAGAAAAAATTATTTCCTCGGTAATAGTTCGAATAACTATGTTACAGAATACAATTCCATGTTACCATTATGTATAAGAGATTATAAAGGAGGATTTCATGAATTCATTTATTTATAACACCCCAACAAAAGTAATATTTGGAAAAGACACCCATCTTCAAGTAGGTGAAATACTAAAGGAATATAAGTCCACAAAAGTATTATTACATTACGGAAGTAGCAATGCCGAAAAATCTGGATTATTGAATCAGATTAGAACCAGTTTAAGCCAACAAAGTATCGCCTATGTAGAATTAGGTGGTGTTGTTCCTAATCCTAGACTATCAAAAGTACAGGAAGGAATTGATTTAGGAAGAAAAGAGAATATTGACTTTATCTTGGCAGTTGGAGGAGGAAGTGTAATTGATTCTGCAAAAGCGATTGCTTATGGAATCCCTTACCAAGGAAATGTATGGGACTTCTATGCGAAAAAAGCGATTCCAGAGAAAGTAATTCCTGTGGGCGCTGTATTAACGATTGCTGCTGCAGGTAGTGAAATGAGTAATTCATCTGTCATTACCAATGAAGATGGATGGTTAAAAAGAGGCTGTAATTTTGAAATTAGTCGTATCAAGTTTGCAATAGAAAACCCTGAGTTAACCTATAGCCTTCCTGCTTATCAAACCGCAAGTGGTTGTGTAGATATTATGATGCACACTATGGAACGTTATTTTGTCTTATCAGAAACGATGAGCTTAACTGATCAATTCTCAGAAGCATTATTAAGAGTCGTGATTGAAAACGCAAAAATCCTTATCGATCATCCAAATGATTACAAGGCTCGTGCTGAAGTATTATGGGCAAATAGTGTTTCTCATAATGGTTTATTAAGTTGCGGAGGAGAAAATGGCGACTGGGCTTGTCATCGTTTAGAGCATGAACTCAGCGGTATGTTTGATGTTGCTCATGGCGCAGGTCTTGCTGCTATTTGGACTGCATGGGCAAATTATGTCTACCAAGAAAAGCCAGAAAGATTTGCACAATATGCAAGCAATGTTTTTGGACTCAAACACGATGATATCATGGAACTTGCAAAAGCAGGAATTGCAGCAACAACCGCTTTCTTCAAAGAAATTGAAATGCCCACTACCATTAGTGAATTAGGAATTGATGTTAGTGATGCCCAAATTGAAGAAATGGCTACGAAATGTGCAACTGCCAATCCCATACTTGGTGCATTCAAAAAATTAGATAAGAATGATATGATCAAAATTTATCATAACGCAAAATAAGGAGCCATTTGGTTCCTTATTTTTGTTTCATTGCTTTATCAATTTCTCGTTGAGCATCTCTTTGTTTCAACGATTGCCTTTTATCATGCAAGGCTTTCCCTCTAGCCACAGCAATTTCTAGTTTTGCTTTTCCATTTTTCAAATAAATCATGGTAGGTACAATTGTATACCCTTTTTCCTTGATTCCCCGCGAAAATTTGCGAATTTCTTGTTTATGCATTAAAAGCTTACGATCCCTACGATCTTCATGATTAAAGCGATTCCCAAACTCATAAGGAGCAATCGTCATTTCACGAATAAATGCTTCTCCATCAATAAAGTCCACATATGCATCCCTTAATTGAACAGCTCCTTTACGAATCGATTTGATTTCTGTTCCAAATAACTCAAGCCCTACTTCTAAGCGTTCCTCAAGATAGTAATCATGACTTGCTTTTCTATTTTTAGCAATAATCTTTTCCATAGTTATATTATACTACCTCCGCTTTCTATTGTCCTTATTCTTTTTAGCGACTAATGAAAAATCAATGCGACGTGTATAAATATTAGCACTCACTACTTTTATGATTACTTTTTCTCCAACCCGATATTCTTTTTTTGTTCGCTTTCCTACTACACTCAACATATTTTCACTAACACCATAGTAATCATCATCCATTTGCTCCAAACTAACAAAGCCTTCTACTGTATTTGAAAGTTGAACAAAAAATCCACTCGATAAAATACTTCCTATGATTCCCTCATATGTTTTCCCAATTCTTTGCCCCATATATTCTGCTTTCTTCATATCTTCAACCGCACGCTCTGCCTCAATCGCAACACGCTCTCGAAGAGAAGATTGCTTACTACAATCAATCATTTTTTGCATATCTTCATTGATTTCCTGCAAAGAGTTTTCCTTGGGAAAAACATACTTGTGTAACATTCTATGCACAATCAAATCCGGATAACGCCTAATTGGCGAAGTAAAATGACTATACTCTTCTAGACCCAAACCAAAATGCCCTAAACATTCTGAAGAATATCTCGCTTTTTGCATGGTTCTCAACATTCTTGATGAAAGAATAGGATAAGACTCTTTTCCTCTTGCACTATTCAATATTTTTTGTAAAGAACTTGCATGAATATCATCAGCCTTACCCTTTAGTGGATATCCCAATAATGCAGAAAGACTCGCAAACTCTCGTATTTTTTCTGCGCTTGGTTTTTCATGCACTCGATAAATAGATGGATATTCAAGCCATTTCATATGTTTTGCGACGACTTCATTGGCACAAACCATAAAATCTTCAATGATTCTCTCTGCTTTATCACGCACTCTCAATTGAATATCAATTGCTTTTCCACTATCATCTACGATAATTTTTGCTTCATCCTTTTCAAAATCAATTGCACCACCTGCTTCACGTTTTTTATGAAGAACATCAGATAACTCTTTCATATGCTCAAAAAACTCAAGCAAATGCTCATATTTTTGTCTTTCTTTGTGATTACCCCGAAGAATTTTATTAACAGATTCATATGTCATTTTCGCATGAGACTGAATCACAGAAGGGAACAGTTGATAATGAATCACTTCTCCTTTTTTATCAATATCCATCACACAAGAAATCGTATACCTCTTCACTTTAGGCAATAATGAACAAACTCCATTTGATAACGCTACTGGCAACATTGGCACTACTCTATCTACAACATAGGTAGAAGTTCCTCTTTCATAAGCTTCCTTATCCAAGAATGAATTTTCTTTAACATAGAAAGAAACATCCGCAATATGTACACCCAAACGATAAAAATCTTCATGTTTTTCAATGCTAACTGCATCATCCAAATCCTTTGCATCTGCGCCATCTATCGTTACTATCATTTGATTACTCAAATCTTGACGAGTTTGTATATCTTCTATACTCACTTGTTGAGGGATCGCCTGTGCCTCTTTTAAGACTTCTTCTGGAAATTCTGCAATGATACCATTCTCCAATAACACTGCTAAAACTTCTATTTTAGAATTTCCTCGATTTCCAAGTATTTTTTCTATTTTTGCTACTAAATATCGCTCATGATACTCCACGATTTTCACTTGTACTTTTTTCATGTGTGGGTAATCAAATTCCTTATCATTGATGATACGAACAGGAATATTAACACTGTCTTTATCAGGAATAAACTTACTTGGTTTTCTTTTCCCCATGATATTACCAAGCAATATTTTTGTGTTTCTTTCTATGATTGCAATCACTTTTCCATTATCAGATATACCCGTTTCTACTACTACCAAGTCTTTGTTCATTGCCCCTTTTAAATTTTTCCGAGGAATGTAAATAGAATCTCTATCTTCAAAATCCAAATACCCACTTCCACTTCTTGTAATCGCAATAATTCCTTTATAAATCCCTTTTTCTCTTGCAAGCATATATTTTTCTTTTTTAGACAATACCACTTCATACTCTTTCTCAAGTTCTAAAAAAGCTTCTTGTAATCGTTTTATATCTTGAGGAGATTGCAAGTCAAAATAACCAGCCCACTCCATTAGTGTTCTAGTTTCCATATGTTGATTCATTACTTCTAATATTTTGTTTTTCAACTAAACTCCTCCTAACAAATAAAAAAGGCCTTGCAGCCTTTTATACCATTCTTACCAATATTACTAATACGAAGAAGACACCGCCCAATACCATAGTAGCATTTGCGATCATCTTTTCAGGACCTCTCTCTTTGACATTCGCAAAAAGATTCAATCCGCCACCGCCACCAGTAAATGCACTACTGATACCATCTGACTTTCCGCTTTGTAATAATGATAGAACGATGATTAAGCTTGCTACAACAAAGATTAAAATATCTAGCATGGTACTCTCCTTCCGTTTTATGCTTTCATATTATAACAAAATGATATTTAAAACACAACAAAAAATATTTTTTATCCCTTTGGCACAAATGGAACAATCATATCTGCCAATGCCTGCACATTACGTGTTTGAACATAGACCTTTCCTTGTCCTCTAAACTCATTGACCAAACCTTCTCCTGTTTTAAAACCAAATGCTCCAGAAGCCACTTTAATTTCATAATCCAATGAAGTACTCCATGCAACTACATGTGTATTATCCACAGTCAGCGTTTTATCTCCTGTAAGGTCAAATTCTAAAATATCACCATAGGCATTAATCAACATTTTTCCTTGACCCAATGTTTCCATCACAAACAAACCACCTGTTCCTGCAAACATTGCCTTTCCTAGACTTTGCCTTTTCACACTATAATCAACACCAGCATCACAAGCTAAAAAAGCACCATCATTAATTCTCCACTGTTGACTTCCAATTTCCAATTCTTTAATTGCTCCCGGCGTTCCGGGTGCAATTCCAATCACAGCATTATCATTAAGACCAGTTGCTGTTGTAATAAAGAAACCCTCATTACTAACCATAGACCTTCCCAATGCTTTTAATGCTCCTCCTAGACCATTTCCACCATTGCTATTCATTTTACCTTCTAATCCAACTTCACCATTATGATAAACCATGGCTCCTCGCTCAATACGAATCTCTTCTCCTTTTCCTAAAGTTATTTCAACTAAAGGAAATACACTGCTCTCGGTTTTTTTATACTTCATATTTTTTCCTCCAACTATACTTTTAGTATAAGAGGTTTCTGATTCACTGTAAATATATTTCCAATTTATTCCATAAATATTTTATCATAAAATCTTTGCTATTACTTTTGATGAAAACTTCACAAAGGTAATTAGAATCCGTTGTTTTCCCGTTTCCATTATTCAAAAGTGTTAGTGAATGTAAAATAGAATGCCACTAAAAAACACGAAATATTATCGTGCTTTTTCTTGTCTTTACTGAACTTGACTTTTCAAATACGCATAGATAAAGGCGTCTATATCCCCATCCATTACTTTATCAACATTCCCCTCTTCATGACTTGTACGATGATCCTTGACCATAGTATAAGGACAAAATACATAAGAGCGTATTTGAGAACCCCATTCAATTAATTTTTGTTCACCCTTGATTGCCGCAAGCTTTTTCTCTTGTTCCTCAATCATACGCTGATAAATTTTACTCTTTAACATTTTCATTGCTTGATCACGATTCGCATGCTGTGAACGCTCTGTTTGACAGTTTGCTACTAAACCTGTTGGCTTATGAATTAAGCGTACTGCCGAATCGGTTTTATTTACATGCTGACCACCCGCTCCACTAGCACGATGTGTTTCCATAACCAAATCACTTTCCGCAATATTGATTTCTATTTCATCATTGAATTCCGGCATTACATCAATAGATGCAAATGAAGTATGGCGTCTACCAGAAGAATCAAAAGGAGAAATACGCACTAAACGATGCACTCCCTTTTCAGATTTCAAATAACCATAAGCCATTGACCCTTGAACCAAAAAGCTAACTGATTTAATTCCCGCTTCATCTCCCGCCTGATAATCCAACACACTAACTTTGTAATGATTACGCTCTGCATGTCGTGTATACATGCGATACAACATTTCCGCCCAATCTTGGCTCTCTGTTCCTCCAGCACCGGGGTGAATCTCAATTACAGCATTATTTTTATCATATGGATGACTCAATAAAATACGAATTTCAAAATCCTCAAAATGCTTTCGATATTCTTCATATTCCATATTTAATAATTCCAATAATTCTTCATCAAAACTATCTTTGACCATTTCAAAAGTTTCTTGAATGCTCTCTCTTTGTTTTTGCAAGTTATTGAAATCATCTACAACTGCTTTTTCCATATTCAATTCATCAATGATAGCCTGCGCTTTTTTTCGATCATCCCAAAAGCCCTCCGCCATCATTTTTTGATTAAATTCTTCTATTTTTTTCTCTTTCGTAGGAAAGTCAAAGAGAACCTCGAAGTTGGTCTAACTTCTCATTAATGTCTATTAAAGACAAGCGAATTTCATTGATTTCCATTTTATCTTCCCTCTTCTACCTTAATTTTAATTTTCATACAATACTGTACTATCTGTTGTGCAATATTTTGCATCATCTCTTCAAACAGTTCATATCCTTCTGCAACATATGATTGCAAAGGATTTGATTGTGCATAAGACCGCAAATGGATTCCTTCTCTGAATTTACTCATAACATCAATATGATTTACCCAAGATTGGTCAATCACTCGAAGTACCATGACTTTCTCAAACGGTAAATAATGATCTCTTACCTGAGCAATTTTATTCTCATATTCATTCCATATTTGCTCCGTACAAATATCACTCGCTTCTCCCACAGATTTTCCCTTGACTCCCGTCAAATCCAAATCTTTTTCTGTAAGCCCCATTTTCTTAAATGTTTCATTCAATTCATGAATATTAACCACGTCTTCTTTTCCAGAAGTATCTGTATTCCCTGCAACCGCAGTTCCAATCACTCTTTGGAACATTTCCTTCACAATAACATGAACATCATCATTATCTAAAATGAAGTTCCTTTGGTCATAAATAATCTCTCTTTGTTGTCGCAAAACATCATCATATTGCAATAAGTTTTTACGCATATCAAAGTTTTGTCCTTCTACTCTTTTTTGTGCACTACCAATTGCATTGGTAATCATCTTAGACTCAATTGGCACATCACCAAGATTTGACATCAAGCCAGATAAACGCTCACTACCAAAACGCACCATCAATTCATCTTCAACTGAAACAAAGAATAATGAAAGCCCAGGATCGCCTTGTCTTCCACTACGCCCTCTTAACTGATTATCAATACGACGTGACTCATGACGCTCACTCCCTAGTACTGCAAGTCCTCCAAGTTCTCTAACGCCCTCACCTAGTTTAATATCGGTACCACGACCTGCCATATTGGTCGCAATGGTCACAGCACCCTTATTTCCCGCTCTTGTAATGATATCCGCTTCTTTTTCATGATTCTTTGCGTTCAATACAGAGTGCTTTATTTTTCTTTGATTCAACATTTTACTAACTTTTTCACTTGTATCAACGGAAATTGTACCCACCAAAACTGGTTGTCCTGTTCCATTACACTCAATAATTTTCTGCATCAATGCTTCAAATTTTGCTTTTTGTGTTCCATAAACTGCATCAGGATAGTCATTACGTTGAATTAAACGATTAGTAGGAATCTCCACTACTCGCATATTATAAATGGAAAGAAATTCTTCTTCCTCTGTTTTTGCTGTTCCTGTCATCCCACACAATTTCTTATACAAGCGAAAGAAGTTTTGATAGGTAATTGTTGCTAAAGTACTGGTTTCTTCTTTAATCGTCACATTTTCTTTGGCTTCAATTGCTTGATGCAAGCCATCAGAATATGCACGTCCATGCATCAAACGCCCTGTAAACTGATCCACAATAACAATCTCTTTATCTTGTACTACATATTCAACATCCACTGTCATAACATAATTTGCTTTCAAAGCCATGTTGATATGATGCACTAAATTAGTATGTTCTAAATCAAATAAATTATCTAAGTTAAAATAAGACTCCGTCTTCGCAATTCCCTGCTCCGTTAATTGAACTGTTTTCCCTTTAATATCAATTGCATAATCTTCTTCATTCTTCAGTGATTTTACACATTTATCTGCTCTTTGATAAAGATTACGAGTTTCTTTCTTTCCACCAGAAATAATTAATGGTGTTCTAGATTCATCAATCAATATAGAATCCACTTCATCTACTAAGGCATAATTCAAAGGTCTCAATACACGTTCTTCTTTTTTCGTTACCATATTATCCCTTAGATAATCAAATCCCAACTCTGAATTTGTAGTATAAGTAATATCACATTCATATGCTTTCCGTTTACTTGCTGGCACAAGACTACGCAAATTCAAGCCCACTGTTAAGCCCAAAAATCGATGAATTTTCCCCATCCACTCTGAGTCACGCTCTGACAAATACTCATTTACTGTTACTACATGAACTCCATCTCCAGATAACGCATTTAAATATACAGGCATAATAGAAGTCAATGTTTTTCCTTCTCCTGTTTTCATTTCTGCAATATCACCGTTATGCAATACAACAGCACCCATCACCTGTACAAGATATGGATACTCTCCAATTACCCGTTTTGCTGCTTCTCTTACTGTTGCATATGCTTCAGGAAGTAAATCATCTAAGGTTTCTCCCCCTTCCAGACGAGTTCTAAATTCCAGCGTTTTTGCTTTCAATTCCTCATCTGTTAATTGGCTCATTGTGTTCGCAAAAGATTCTACTTCTGATGCGATCTTTTCAATTTCATTTAATCGTTTCTTTTCCGAATTAAAAAGGTTACTCAAAAAATTTGGCATACATTCAACCTCCATAGCCTCTATTATACAATATTCTCATTCTTATTTCATTACTACATGTCTTTCTAATCTTATTTTTAAACTTCCCTATTATATAATTTCTTAACTGTTTCTTTATTTCTAATTAAAATAAAATACAAACCACTAAATAAGACCACGATAACCCCCAGTGTAATATGAGGTATTGCAATATATGTCATTAAAACTCCAGATATCAAATTACCAAAAACACCACCAATTGCTGTCATCATAACAAACACAGCATTAAAGCGTCCTCGCTTATCATCAGGAACATAACTATTCGTTGCCGATATCCTTATATTATATGAAGTAACACTAAATAGTCCTGCAACAAATAAATTCAAACACATCAATGGAACATTGCCATAAAAAAACAAAGCTTCAAGAATTGTAATGACAGCATAAACTGTAATCGAAATTTGATATCGTCGCTTAACAGGATAGCTAATAAAGTACTGAATACTCGCTCCAAGTATTCTACCTAAACTAGAAAATGTTAGTACAAACGATAACACCGCTGCATCTTGATTCAAATATTTTACCCCTGTCACAAACGGCAAACGCATTGTTGAATTTAATTGCCCTGTACAAGTAATTACCCCAAAAAACAACGCCACAAATAATAATGATTTTTCGCTCATCAAATAATCAATACCTTCTTTTGTCTGAAGCATAAAATCCTTCCACTTGTAACTCCCCTTGTATTTCACTTCTTTAACATGTGTTTCAATAGCATTAATCTGCATATCAAATGTAGCAGCCACACCATGCGCTACCCCAACAAACAATAATAAAGGAATGACTCCAACTGCATCATAAACAAGACCTGCAACTGGCAACATCACTGTTGTAGCAAGCGGTCCCATTAAACTACTAACAGAATAGGCTTGACGATAGTTCCCCTTTGTAATCAAGCAAGGATAAAAACTCTCATACGCAATTTGATAACAACAGCCGACACTTCCCGCCAAAAATACAAAACACAATACTAAATAAGGGTTATCAAATCCCATAAAAATAAAACCTGCTGCAACCATCATCAAGAAACAAGTAATATACTCCAAAATATAGATTGCTTTTCTTCTTGAAAAACGATCTAAAAAAGAACCAATAAAAACAGGCAACAAAAAGGATGGCAATTGATTCGCCACCAAAGTTAAGGCATACAACAACTCAGAACCTGTCCCCTCATAAACAAGCAAACCAAACGCATACGCTGTGATTGATCTCCCCATCATTGAAACAAAGGCACCCACTGTTATAATTGTAAAATTTTTATTCCAAAGTTTTTCCATAAAATCCCCAATAATAAGAAAAGGTTATTTCTAACCTTTCTTACAGTCTAACAATATTATGCGCCTGCAGTCCTCGATCCCCTTCAACTAAGTCGAATTCAACCTCTGCATCTTCTTCGATGGTTTTGAATCCTTCCATTACAAGTTGTGAATAATGGAAGAAAACATCACGATCATCTTCGAGTTTGATAAACCCAAACCCTTTGTCTTTGTTAAACTTCTTGACTTTTCCTGTCATCTCTTCCTATGCCTTTCTCAGTAGTACTTCCCTACAAAATAAATTATAGCACTCTAATTAGAAAAATCAATAAATCTTTTCCACATTATACGCTTGAAGACCTTTTCCTGCTTCTTTCAAATCAAAACTCACGCTTTCTCCTTCTTCAAGCGATTTATACCCTAGCTCTCTAATTTGTGAATAATGCACAAACACATCTGGCCCTACTTCTTGACAAATAAAGCCAAAACCTTTGTCCTTATCAAACCACTTTACAGTTCCTTTCATAAATCCTCCTTCCTTAATAATTTCTTATGGATACAAACTGTTAGTCCCTTAACTTCCTCTACAAATCCTCGAATCAGTTGATAGGCGTGCATCATACTGTTTCCTGTCGTCATCACATCATCAATCAAAAGAACTTTTCTACCAGATAACATTTCCGCATTACTCAATTGAAAAGAAATTAAATTACGCTCTCTAACCCCAAGCTCTTTTTGTTGTCTATTTCCTTTCTTTTCAAACACGTTATATATTGGTAAATTCAATAAAGAAAACATACTTTCAACATGATGAAATCCTCTTTCTTCAACTTTGCTTATGGAAGAAGGAATTGGAACAAGTACATAATCAGCATATTTTTTCCTCATCTTTTTATACTTTGGATATAAAAAAACGGGTGCTAATGCTTCATCATAAAGTTCTTTGTATTGAAGCATCAAATTACGTATTGTACCTTCATATAAATATAAGCTGTCTATTTCAAATTCTCCTATTTTTATTTTCTGCTTTTGAAACAATATTTCTCTTCGACACCGACAACAAATGACATCTTCATAATAAAAAAACTGAAGTATATCCATTCCATGCTGCAATTTCTCAAAACAAATTAAGCATTCATCATTTTTAATGTTTGGATACATTTAAAAACATTCTCACTTTTCTCATTACAAAGTAATAATCCCTTTCCCATTGGATAATGAACACTTCGCCCAATTCTCCCTAAAATCTGAATCAAGCTCGCTTCTGAATACACCCTATGATTTGCTTGCCAAATACAAACATTCACATTTTCAATCGTAACGCCTCTTTCCAATATAGTTGTACAAAATAAAGTATTAATTTCATTCTTATCAAATTTCTCTAATATTATTTCTTTCTCTTCTGTTTTTGAATGAAGGCAAGCTGTATGAAATATCTTAGCCATTCTTTCTGCCAATGAGATTGTAGGAACAAAAATTAAATTTCTCTTATTTTGATACATGAAGCATATTAAACGCAAAGAAAGATACCATGCGAATCCAATCTTTACTTCCGGCACATTTAAAGGATACTCGTGTGGTCTTTTAAACAATGTAACTTTGGGAAGTTTCAATAACTCCGCATCAGGTGTTGCTGATAAAAATATTTTCCTTCCTTTACATGATGTCTTTGCGATTCCCTGCAATACACTACTACCATAATATGGATAGGCATCTGGCTCATCCAATATCAAAAGATCGAAATAATAGCGATAGCGATATAATTGATGGGTGGTACAAATAATCAAATCCCCCTCCACCTCCTTTGTATATCCACCACAAACTTTTATCACTTTCAATTGTTTGAAATACTGCGCCATTCTCTTTTGTAATTCCAGCACTACTTGGCGACGTGGAATTGCAAATCCCACTCTCTTTCCTTTTGATAGATAATCTGAAATCGCCTCCAACACCAACTCTGTTTTTCCAACTCCACAAGCTGCATACACTAAAACATCAGAATGCTTTATCATTTTATTGATTTCTTTTGAGCAATTCTCTTGTGCTTCTGTCAATTGAAACCCCAATTCATATTCTGCCTCTAATTCTTTATTAAGGATTTTACTTTCATCAAACTCCCCATCAAAATAAATTCTTCCAAATAAAATACATCTACGACAATAATAGCCTTTTTCCCCTAAATAGAAGTATTTTTGTTCTTCATTTAAGCATCTTGGACATTTCATATCATCACCAATACATCATTATCCTATAAAATAATAATTCCTGAATAACGAATAAAAATGCTATAATTAAATTACATAAAAGGGGGCTATTATGAAAAAACTATTATTGATTACACTTCTATTAACTTGCTTCATTTCTTGTAGCAATAACAACGATGAAAAAATCTTACAAGAGTATTCTGATTTCACTGTTTTCGAAGAGTACAAACCACTAAGCAAATCATGGAAATCACTCCAAAATGAGTCAGATCTTTACACCAGCACGATTTACTCATGTTCTTTTGCCATTATGATTGATGAATCTATATCTATTGTTTTATCTAAGGAATTAGTCTGTGAAAATGAGAAAGATTATCAAAGGCTTACCAATGACATTGACATAAATACTGCCCTATCTTTCTATTTAGAAAACAATGAATTATCTCCAGAATACTATTTAGTTCTATCCGACAATGGAGTTGATACACATGGACTCATCAGCTCCACAGAAGAAGGCTCAATGCAATATTACAAATCTTCTGATTACACGATTCTCTTTGAGGAAAATGCCACTCAATACTATCATGATTTCGATGTGAATTATCTTCCTGAAAGCCTTGCTAAAGAACTAGGGTTCACACCTTTTGCTTATGCAAGCATTCGCAATATTCAATATACTATCTATCACTATAATCATTCTTATGTTTTTTATGGAAATAATAATTTTACTGTTGTAGAAAAGGATTCCAAATCTCTACTTTCAATCATTTCTACTCCTTTTGATTATTACAACTATTCTCCAAGTTCTGTAGATACTGGTTATGTTGAAGTATCTGCACAAGAAAATAGCATCCAACAATTTCAAGCGTATCAACATGATACCTCACTAAGTACTATCCTCAGCCAATATGATTACATACAGGATTCTGAATATTTTTCTGGTTCTATAACCATTGAAATCGAACATCAACGCGGTTGTTCAATTTTTCCATATTCCTTTTCCTCAGATCTTTTTTCTTTCCGTTGTAATCCACTTCTTGATGAAAGTAAGATTAATTCAAGCGTCATTGATTTACATTCTTATTTAAACCTATCCTATGGCGAATTCCTTGAAACAGATACAATCAAAACCAAAATCTCTTATTATCAACCACATTTCTATACCGACTCCAATCAAAATCCAACTACATTCGCCTCTCGTGCAGAAGTTGAATACTGGGTTGTTGATACAGAGAAAGTCATTCAATTCTTTTATAAAGATTATAATCACACAAGCTTAGCTGACTCAAGATTTGGTCATAATAATTTAGCACGCTTCCAAGTTTATTATTATAATACCAATAATACCATCAGTATTACAGATGAAGAATTTGCGTTATTAAAAGACAACGATTTCTCCATAAATAAAGATACATTTTCTCAAATGTTTTCTGAACAAGTTGTCCCTTATTCCTATATTGATGATTATATGACAGGGATTACTATTCAATACGCTCTTTACTACAAAAATATCGCATTGATTTTTCACCAAGATACTTCTACTGATACTTATTACTTTTATCAAGAAGCCACAAATCAATTTGATTATCTAAATCAACTACCATAAAAAAAGGGAATCAATTCCCTTTTTTACTGCGTAAATATCGAATAATATCTGTGGCCGCAATACAACCATCTGACACTGCTTTCGCAATTTGAGCAATTCCTGTGGTACAATCCCCTGCGGCATACAAACCTTCTACATTCGTTTTCATATTTTCATCTGTCACAATTTTATTATTTTCCACAAAGACACCTAACTTATTGGCAAGATCAGCACTCCCTGCTGAACCCATCGCAATAAACAAACCCTCCAGCATAAGTTCTGTTCCATCGTCAAATAGAACATGAGTCACTTTTTCATTTCCTGCAATCTCTTTTACTTTTTGGGTGTAAATTTTGACTTGCTCCCCTAGCGATACCTTTGGCTTTTCTCCATTTGTAAGCAGAGAAATTTTACTTGCATGAGGAAGTAAATCCTTCACTTCATGTGCCGCATATTCACCACTGCCTAATACTGCAACGTCTTTCCCTCGATAAAAATAAGCATCACAAATAGCACAATAAGAAACTCCCTTTCCCTCATATTCCTTAATTCCAGAAATATTTGGTTTAATACGACTACTTCCAGCCGCAATCAACACTGTTTTTGATTGAAATTCTTTTTCTTTTGTAACTACTGTGAACACTTGTTCTTGTTGTATCGAAACCACTTCATCATTTATCACTTCAATTCCTAAATTCTCTGCCTGTTTCATCCCTCTATTAAACAACTCTTCCCCACTAATTTCTTCCCCGATACCATAATAATTTCCAATTAAATGCGCCTTTTCAAGTGCCCCCATATCCTTGCCTATTACTAAAACATCTAGTTTTGCACGCTTTGCATATATCGCAGCACTAATTCCTGCTGGTCCTTTTCCAATAATAATTAAATCTTTCATATTTTTCACCTCAATCTTAGCCTATTGTAATATAAGAAAAAATTCAAAGCTTTTGCCCGTTTTTCACTAAGTTCTCCATTGCTTCTGTATTCATACGAAATGTAGTCCATTCATCTAATGGTTTTGCTTGGATGCTCTTATAGAATTCAATCGAACTCGTATTCCAATTCAAACAAGCCCAATCTAAACGCTGACATCCTCGCTCTAGTGCAATTTCTGCAAGTTTTGCAAGCAAACACTTTCCATAACCTCTTCCTCTGCATTCTTCTTTTACATATAAATCCTCTAAATAAATATTACCCTTCCCTAGAAAGGTCGAATAATTTGTAAAAAATAAGGCAAACCCCACTGCTTGATCGTCTTCTTCCAGCAATAATACCTCTGCTTCCTTTTCATGAAATAAAGACACCTCTAAATCAGCTACTGTTGCAACTACTTCATTTTCAAGTTTCTCATAGACTGCTAACTCTTTGATAAAGCTTAATATTAGCTCACAATCATTTATGTTTGCGTAACGCACTTTGATTCTCATATATCTCTCCTATGATTCCTTTACACTATTATTTCATACATCGTTTTCAAAACCAAGAGAAAACAGCTAAAGAACTATACCATAAAACAGTGGAGCGTTGAAACCCATTTTACTAGACTATCACTCCACTGTATCTTATTAAACTAATTGAAGAAAGAATTTACTTAGTGTTGCTTTTCAACAGTAAATGTTTGCATTTTACAACTATTCATGTTTAAACAAGCGTAAAACTCATGGGCTGCAGGATGAGATTGCCCTGCCACTTCCCCATTTTTGCCATCTTCAAGCGTTTCCCACTTCACAAGGTCAATCCATGTATCGCCATCACGAAGCACTTCCCAAGAAATAAAACCTTTTTGCTTAGATAAAACCTCATCATGACATCTCTTTGACGCACGCAAGAAATCCTCTACAGATACCCCTTTCTTAAGTTTGAAAGATATAAACCAAACCGCATTAGACATAATCAAATCTCCTTTCGCAATCAATTCTTAGCATTACAATTACAAAGTACTTTTATTTATTTGCTTCTACAATCAATTCACTAATTTTATTAGAGAACTCAATTGGGTCTTCAATCGGAAACCCTTCAATCAATAATGCTTGATCATACAACAAGCCACTATATTCCTGTATTTTACTAGGGTCTTTATCATACACTTTTTGAAGTGTTTCAAATAATGCATGATTGTGATTAATTTCTAATATTTTATTTGCCTTCAAGCCTCCACCTTCTGGCATTGCATTTAACACTTTCTCCATTTCCAAAGAGATTCCTTCACTAGAACTCAAACAAACTGGATGTGATTTCAATCTCTTTGATACAATCACATCACTCACTTTTTCTTGGAGAGCTTCTTTAATTTTTCCTAATAAATCTTCATTTTTCTTGGAAGCATCTTCAATCTCTTTTTTCTCTTCTTCAGAATTAAAGTCAAAATCACCTTGCGTAATAGATTTAAATTTCTTCTCTTTAAAATTCATCATAACTTGAAGCGCAAACTCATCCACTTCATCTGTTAAGTATAATATTTCATAACCTAAATCACGAACTTGTTCTGTTTGTGGAAGTCTATCAATTTTATCACGACTATCTCCACTTACATAAAAGATATCCTCTTGTCCTTCTTGCATACGAGAAATATATTCATCTAGTGTAACTAATTTCTTTTCTGTCGAAGAATAAAACAACAATAAATCTTGTAACAATTCTTTATGTGCACCAAATTCATTATAGACGCCATACTTTAATTGCATCCCAAAATTATCCCAGAACTTTTCATAAGTTTCCCTATCATCATTCAACATATTCAATAGTTCTGACTTGATTCTTTTTTCAATCCTTCCAGCAATTGCCTTCAATTGACGGTCATGTTGCAGCATTTCCCGAGAAATATTCAGAGATAAATCTTGAGAGTCTACTAAGCCTTTTACAAAGCGAAAATGCTCTGGCAACAGCTCACTTGTTTTGTCTTTGATAAACACATTACGAGAGTACAACTGCAATCCTTTTTCATATTCCTTTGTATAGTAATCATATGGTGTACGAGCAGGAATAAACAATAATGCTTCAAATGATATTGTTCCTTCTACTGATGTACGAATCACTTTCATTGGATCTTCAAAATCGTTATATTTATTTTTGTAAAATGCATTATATTCTTCATCACTCACTTCACTTTTATTGCGCTTCCAAATAGGAATCATAGAGTTCAATGTTTCTGTTTCAATCTCTGTTACATATTCATTCTCTTTTCCTTCCACTGCTACACTTTTTGAAACTTCCATTTCAATTGGATAGCGTATATAATCAGAATATTTTTGAATTAAATTCTTAATTTTATATTCACTCAAAAACTCACTATATTGTTCATCTTCACTGTCATCTTTCAAATATAATACAATACTTGTTCCAATTTCAGCTTGTTCTGTTTCTTCTATGGAGTAACTATCTACGCCCTCTGATTCCCATTTATAAGTAAGCGCACTGCCTACTGCACGAGAAATCACACTCACCTTTTTAGCAACCATAAAAGAAGAATAAAATCCTACTCCAAATTGTCCAATGATATCACTTGCATCTTCTGCATCATGTTCCTCTTTAAATGCCAAAGATCCACTTCGTGCAATTACACCTAAATTATTCTCCAAGGATTCCTTATCCATTCCAATTCCATTATCACGAAGAATTAAACATCTGTTTTCCTCATCTCGCTCAATTGTAATTTTAAGATCATCACGATTAATCTGATCTGTTTTATCTGTCAATGATAAGAAATAACGCTTATCAATAGCATCACTCGCATTTGAAATCAATTCACGTAAAAAGATCTCCTTGTGCGTATAAATTGAGTTAATCATTAAATCCAATAAACGCTTGGATTCCGATTTAAATTTTTTCTTCATATTGTCCTCCTTTAGCACTAAACAGTTTAGAGTGCTAAATTCATTTTACACTTTCATTCTACTTTTTTCAAGCCTTGAACATATTTCACAAAAAAACTGGTTTCATCCAGTTCTTTACTTTAACTTTTTTATAATTTTACTAGCATCCCGTGGCACCATAAAATCAACCACTACATAATTCAACACTATCACCCCTATGAATACAAGCACTAACCATTTTCTATCAAGTCCTTGTTGCGTAAAGGTAATCGCACAGATAATGGTGACTATGCTGATAGCAGTTCTCAAATAGAGTATCCACTTTGCAATCTTATTTTGATAAACCTCCTCTAATTGATATACATCCCCTTCATGTTGAACTTGGATTGCTTTATCTACCATCGTTCCACTATTAAATATTTTCCAAACTAATTTTCTTCTCATTTAATTTCCTCCAACTTCAGTTATCGTCATTTTTTCTGTGATATCAATTGTTAGTTCAAGTGTTTTTCTCGCATCTGAATAATCAGATAGTATCAAACTTTGGTCTTTCTGTATCACTGCTTCTATGAATCTACAAGATGCACGGTAATGACTACTTTCTGATAACTCATAATACACTTCCTTATCTTGCGATGTAAGTCTGATTCCCTTTCCCCAAGAATATTCTAGTTTACTTGATTTTCCCTGTATCACTAACCCTATCTCTGAACTAGCACCTTCTTCAAGATAACAAGCACATTGCAAGCTTCCTAATAAACCACTCTTAAATTGTAATAGTGTATTACTAGCATCTGTCACATCATAATGTTCTGCCACAACACAGCCTTTCACACCTTGTGACGCCACCACACTTATCTCCCCAAACAAATATCTCATCATATCAATAATATGTGTTGCCTGTTCAATAACTTGCCCACCAGATGTCGCCATTTTACGCCACCATAAAGCACTTGGCATCTTATCAAGCCATTTTCCTTCAATAAGGAGTGGCGTTTCATTCATAAGCCACTTTTTAATCATAGCTACACTATCACTATAACGCTCTTGATAGCCTATACTATGAATCACCTTTGATTCTAAAATCACTTGTTCAATATATTGAACTCTTTCTAAATCCAAACCAATCGGCTTTTCAATATACATTGCAATTCCTTTTTCTGCAATTAAAACCTCAATGTCTTCATGACGAGCAGGCGTAACACAAACATAAACAGCATCTAATTCTATGCTTTCTAGCATCTCCTTGTGATGATTAAAACATTTAGCATTTGGCACTTTTTGATGCGCAAGCAATAACTTCTCTTGATTTCCCGCACACAAAGCAACCACTTCTACTTCTTCCATTTTCAAAAGTTGATCTAAATGAAAGTTCCCGAACCATCCTAATCCAATAATCCCTACTTTAAGTTTCATACACTTACCTCAAAACTCCCTATCTTGCTTGTCTTTGCATTTCTTCTAAAATCGCTAATATTTCCTCTTTACTTTGAGGAACAACATGACTATGCATTCCTATTTCAAAATCCAATGCTTTTAAACTTTCATACAAACTTCTATTTCTATCTGCATAAATTGCTTGTTGATGATAATAATCTTCTGTGTATATATCTCCCAAAAATACTATTTTTTCATCGGGTATATATACCACAACATTATCCTCTCCATGAGAAGAATCAAGATGTATTAACTCTACCTTCTTATTCCCTAAATTGATTGTCATTTTATCACTGAAACAAATGCTTGCTTGACTTATATTTATCTTTGATAAATCTTTATACTCTTTCAATATATGTTCTGCACAGAACTCTATTTCTATTCCCTCTTCTACTCTTCTTTGCAAGGCTTCTAAACTCCACTCCCATTGACTCATTTCTATTAATTTTTCATTGGTCAATTCATGTGCAAAAACGGGAACATTTACCGCACTTAAACCAAAGGTATGATCCCAATGCCAATGTGTAAGCACACAATAATCTGGCACTTTTAAATGATTCTTTTTTAACTCCTCACAAAAATATTGGTAATGAGCAGGCGAATTTCCCGCATCTACAACAAGTACTTTATCTTCCCCTATGATATATCCTAAACTAGGACGATCTAACTCTTTTTCAAATGGTAAATAGTAAATGGTATCCGTTAATTTCTTTAAACTCATGTTCTTCTCCCCTTAACAAATCGCTCTATTCTTTGTAATGCTTCTTTAATTTCATCTAAGCTATAAGCATAGGAACAACGAATATACCCTTCTCCTGCTTCTCCAAACACCGTCCCCGGCACAACCGCAACTCTTTCTTCTTTCAAAAGCTGTTCCATAAAACAGCTTTATCATTCCGTATCAACTAATTTAATATATTGACTCGCTACACAACCAATTCCTGTATGCACACTAATCGTCGATATTAAATCAATAATACATATTTCAACATTTTCTAGTTTTTCTTTCAATAAGCGATACATCAATTTCGCACCTTCTAAATTATCAACATGTGCCACATAAACACGATATCCCTCACCTACACCTTTTTCCACATACAGATTGACAAGCTCTGCCATCGCCTTTGCCATCGTTCGAGTTTTACTAATCGCAACAATTTTTCCTTCTGTTGATTGGTCTAAATACAAAATTGGTTTTATTTTCAATAATCCCGCAAATGTTGCTGAAACAGGAGATAACCTCCCACTACGCGCTAAATGCTTCATATCATCTGCAATAATATAAGTACAACTATCATCTATTGATTTCTGCAATGCCTTTTTCACTTCTTCTACACTTTTACCTGCATCAAACATAATCCTAGCAGAAACAGCAAGATGTAATTGTAGACACGCTGTAGAATAACAATCTATAAATTCCATAGGAATATCAATTTGTTGGGCTGCTGTAATCATTGCATCAATGGTAGAAGATAAGCCTTTTGTAACACACACTGCAAAAATCATGTCATATCCTTCTTGTTTCAGGCGCATAAATAATTCTTCAATTCTACCAAGAGGAGGCAGTGATGTCATTAAAACCTTTTTTTGTTTTAATAAGCCCACGATATCTGCCACACTTGCCGTTTCAGACTCTAGATATACATCGTTTCCATCCGCTATTTGTAATGGTACCCAATATATCCCCGACATCGAAATATTTTCATTCGCAATATTACTTGCACTATCTGTTACCACCGCTATTTTCATTTCAAGCACCCTCCCAAATTATACTTACATTATACAATACTTCTTCTTACAATTGCAGAACATAGAAAAGAAATATTTATTCTTTTTTTCATTTCCGATATAATAAATTCATGAAACGTATTCAACATGAACATTTCCACGAAATAGAAATCAACAAGTCACAATTCATTTGTTATTTAAAGCGTGTCACAACTGATGAAGAAGCCAAAGACTACCTGAAACAAATTCGCAAACTGCATCCAAAAGCAAACCATCATTGTTACGCTTATTACATTAATGAAACACTACAACGCTCTAATGACGATGGAGAGCCTTCTGGAACTGCAGGGATCCCCATGCTAGAAGTCTTACGAAAGAATGAATTAGAATTCATCATGGCTATTGTTGTACGCTATTTTGGAGGAATTCTCTTAGGAGCAAGCGGGCTTGTAAGAGCCTACTCAAAAGCAGTTAGTGAAGCCATTGCTCACACTAACTTATATGAAGTACAACAAATTAATCGTTATCAAGTCAATTTCCCCTATGAATTCATCAATAAGATAGAGCACCTTTTAAAAGAAGAAATCATCGAAGAAAAAATATATGAAGAAATAGTCAGCTATCAATATCTCAGCAATAATGAGTCCTTACCAAATTCATTTTCAGAATTAACAAGCGGACAACATCTTCCCTTATTGATAGAATGTATTCAAATTGAAATCCCTATAAAACACATATAGATAGAATTACATACCATCATTTAGTGCAGCACAAAATTAATCAAAAAGAATATTCTATCTTCTCTCATCTCAACCTCTTAAATACTCCTTGTCTTGATTGATGCAATCAATGATAACAAGACAAAATAATTGTATTATACTTTCGTTGTTGCTCAACATATTTTCTATACAACTCAATAATATAGACGATGATAGTTAATTACAGAAATTATCACTATTAATATAATATAAATTATGCCCATAATAATTAAACGCCTTTTCATGATTCTCTCACATCCACCATCTTTTCTCCTTCAAATAATAATTTTCTCAATTCATCATAGGAATGATTCTTAAGAATTTTGTAAAAATAATATTCAGATTCTTCCTTGATGACACTATTTTTATTTTCTTCAAACATAGCTTTATTCTCATTCACGCAATCTATGATACAAACCAAAAAAAGACTTGAATATTCATTGTTTTTCTTAAAATTTTCAAACAGATTTTCCCTTAACTCTTTATTCCCTGATAATATGAGTAAATATTGGTTAATACTTTTTTCAACATTTTCTTTCACTGGTTCAGATGTTTTCTCTCTAATCACAACTTTTTTAACTTCATTACTGAGCTCATTTAATTCACTCACATCAAAATTCAAAAAATGGTAAAACATTTTAATTTTAAAATATAAAAGAACCTCCGGAATATTTCCTCCAGTAAAAATTGTATCATCAAAAAAAATTTCTGCTGACTTCTTTTCATCTCTTATAAGATAATTTTGTGTTTCAAGCATTCTTTTCCATATACTTTTCGTTCCAAAATGGATTTCATTATATTTTTCAAGATAAAATTCATAAAAAGTTAAATCCATAGAAACAACCGCAAATATTTCAAAAGCTCTTTTCATTATGTAAGTACCACTCAATAAACTTACCACTAACAGCAACGATACTAAATTGATGAAATATTGCTTACCATCAAAAAGAAGATTTACGATTAAGGCAAGAAAAGTCAAATATTGTAGAAAAATACTACTATGAACTAGATATTTCCTTTTTTTCTGATCTCTACACATCATATGTAGCTTCTCAAAAACTAACTGCATACTCTTTCTCTCCTTAACTGTAACAGCAAATATTCAATGCACTCTAAACTCCTCTTTGGCTGCTGCTCTCCCACCAACTCCAAACTCAGAAAAGGCATCATGTCCACTTGGATCTGAATACTTATATGGATTATTCTGTCCATAGTTATATCGGTTTCTGCTTCCTACATTGTCGATAGTTCCTCTATAACTATCTTCCTGTATAAACACTTCACTATGCACATCATAATATCTTGCTCTCAGATACTGTTTATTATCATAACTGTGTGCTTCTCCTCTATTCGTTTACTTTCCTAACAGCCTCTCTATTAGTTTCAAGTATATCTCCTAACTTCCAAATCCCATCTTCTTTAATTAGTATCACTCTTTCTTCAAAGTATTCATGATAATTAATGGATTCATACACATATTCTCCCAATATGATTACTTCTATTCTGTCTTCTCTTTCTTCTATTACTCTGATTATCTCATACTTCCCATAGATATCATTCTTCTGTATTGTTTCTCTTGTTTCAAAGTAGTACTCTCCTGTTTCTGATTTATATCTGAAAAGATACTCTTCTTCGCTTATCTCTTTGAGAAGTTTTTCAATTATCACATCTGTATATACTCCGCTCATCTCTTCTCTTAAACTATCAATTGTCTTTCCTTCTTCATATCTTATCCCCATTAACATATTAAACTCTTGATTCATGACCGGAATAAATGGATTCAGAATCTCTTTTAATTCACTATACTCTGTTTCAAAATCAAGTAATGGTATGACAGATACTTTTTTTATGCTTTCCCCTTCTACATCAATAAGAATAGTTCCTGTCTTTGTGATATATCCATAATCCCACCCCAGATAATCTACCACCACATTTTTACTAGATACTTTACCTTTTTCTAGTTCTTCTACATCTACATAATCATAGAAGTTATTTGGTAACCATACATCTCCATATTGGTCATACAAGCTCTCTTTGCTGTCCAGTACTTCAAGAAGCTCTTCAAAGAACTTCGCCCCTTCCTTTTGTTCTACTGTCGCTGATTCTAAGTTGCATCCAAAAAGTAGTAATGCAATTAAGGCTATTTGTAGTGTTTTCTTCATTCCTTTATTATCTCCCTCCCTAATACAATATTCCTATTCATACCACTCAAAATACGGTTTATACTCTCTTTTTGAAAGTTGATAAAACTTCCACTCTCCATTATCTTGTTTTTCCAAGTAGTATGTATATATATCAAAAGACCAAGCATGTCGCATCTCTACATAATACTCTCCCTGTATTCCTGAGATAAGTAGTTTCCCATGCAAATACATCATCTCTTCAACCACAACTTCATATCTATTTTCTCCTACTTGATGGATGTCACTAATTCTTTTCTCAAATGTAATATAATCAACTCTTCCTTCTTCTCCATCTCCACTTGGATCATGACTATATTGAAGCACACACCCATTTGCAATATTAGGCTCACTGGTCCTTGCGCTAACTAAATCAACAGATGCATTATTTATTCCACTTTTCGGATGAAACAATTCTGTTGACTGTTCTCGCAATTCTTCAATGTACTGCGTCTTTACTTCTGCAATATAGTATTTATCAATGTGTCTAATCACATCATCAATATTCAGATAACTATACTCTTCCCAATTATCATAATATGGTGATATCGGGCACATGCTCAAGATTACTCTCTCATATCTCACGATTTCTTCAAGAGACCCTACTACTTTTTTTATCTCTTCTTCATTATGAACTTCTTCACCCCTTGCAACATTTGAAAAACATAAGGTGAATATTAACAATAATGCACAGAACATATATTTCTTTTTCATGTTTTCCTCATCCTTCCCATACAAAATAATCAGTTATAGGATTACTACTTTCTGTACCCCATCCATGATAGTATGTAACATTATAATAACTAGATCCTCCAGCTTGTGCATGCCTTAACATTTGGCTATCGCTCTTCCAAGTACCATCATTTTTTGTTTCGTGTCCCCATGGCATTCCTAGAGAAATATGTTTACCATATGTTGAACAAATTAAAACTAACTTTCCGTCTTCAGTACATTGCTGAGTTTCTGCATAAGAAATTTTCCTCCATCCACTAGAAGGATTTGCGGCTTGCTTTTTCAACCAATCACATGTTTTATTAGCTCCTTCAAATACGAATGGAATACTTCCCCCTCCATATGCATATACAAAATCCTGTACGAATCTATTACAGTAAGTATCTCCAGTTGCAAGGTAATGATTCATTATATCAAACGACTCAATTGTTGAAATTAGATTTTGTTTGTTAAAAATTCCAAATGGGTTAAACAAAAAATCTTCAGGCGTTGAATACTTACCCGCTCCTTTTACATAGTATAGATAAAACGCTGTTATATCATTGTAACTTGGTAGGTCTTCTGTTCTCGTTAATACTAATTCTAAACTATTTAAATAAAACTCTTACTCCCAAATAGAACTATCTACTTTACTTTTCGAATCATTAATTATAGCCAACAATGATTCCATTGTATTACGCTCCAAGACTTTATAATAGAATGTTTCTGGACTTCCTTGGAGAAGAATATTTCTATTAATTTCAAACTCCTCTTTTTCATCATTAACACAGTTAATAATACATAGGAAATACCTGTGTAAGCTTCTATCAACTTGGTTAATAGCATCTATAATAGCCTTTTTCATCTCCAAATCTCCTTTAAATACTTTGATTCCTAACCCAATCTCTTTTCTAATGGTTTCCCTTTTTTCCTCTTTGAGCATTAATTCATTTGATAATTGTCTCAATTCTAACAGAGATACTATGTCAACCCTTGAAAAACTATATATAAAACAATTATTATAATACTCAAATAGATTCAATCTAATGAACGGTCTTTTAGGGATTATCCGTGTTGGTCTTTTATGCTCTCCAATATTTTTTGAATTGATCTCTTCTAATACTCTTTCACAATTTTCTATATCATGTGTCAAGATAAAATAATAGAATAAACTCAATAATTCTTGTATTTCTCTGCCACTTTTTACTCTCTTACCTATATAAAATCTGAGATGGTTTGGGTTCTCGCTTGTTGATAATTCTGTAAGTTCTTTAGCGCGTAATATCATGACAATGATTTTCACAACTAACAATAAAAACAGTACAGACAGATACATATCAATATATGGCTCACTAATGGGAAATGGAACTGTGTACATTAAGTAAACTATTATACACCAAAACAGTACACGATTAACACGCCATATTGTTTCTAGCTTTCTACTCATACATTTTTTTCCCTTAACTTCTAACAAGATATCTGATTTTTTCATAAATAATTCCCTCATCTTTCATATAATACAAATATTATTGAGCTCCATGGGCTAAACCCGGAATCCTCAACGGAAGCTCTGCCAAAAATTTAGTTACAGCCGGTCCAGCTGCCGTTGCCAATGCTACAAGTTTATAACTCAAATAACCTGCTGCTACTGTATTTACCCACCATTCAAACCCAAAAGTAATTGGTTTTCCTTCATAAATAAATTCTTGTTCCACTACTATCGCTGATGTAATAATACCCACTCTTAATTTGTAATCTATACCATCATGTTTGAATCCTGCAGACAATGATAAATTCCCATTATTTCCCTCTATATTAAAAATCAAACCGAATTTTTTCTCTGCTTCTTCAAAAGTTATTTCTACTTCTGCTGATATTGAGCCCCCATCCATACTTATTGTTGGAGTTGCAACTATACTAGAAATTTCCTTTAGTTCCTGTAAACTAAATTCTCCCTTCACATACGCCTTATATCCAAACAACGCATAATTTTTACTATCATACACAAATTCAATATCTAAGCTCCCCGCCGGTCGAGGAGTAATTTCATAATCAATATCAATACCCTCACCAAATGGTTGATTATAAATCTTTGTTTCTTCATTTGCCGACTCACTCGCATTCTTCAAATATCGGTCACATATCCCAATCACATAATCACTTAATGATTGCCTTCCCATATTTTTGATGAACGATGCACTTGTATCATGATATAGATATTGTTTCAATAAATATTCAGGCACTCCCAATGCCTTAGCGGTATCCTTTACTTTATTTTGTGCTTCCTCATTCAACCTACTCATATTAATCGTTGGGGTTGCAACACTAATCTTCGTCGGAGAAAATGCGACACTAATCACATCATTAGTAACTGTGTAGTTCACATATTCTTGAGTTACCTTGTTTCCACTTGGAACTACTGAATATAGCCTCACACCCTTTTCATACGCATGACCTTCATATCTACCAGAGTATAACTTCCATGTTCCTTTTGTTCCAAACCTATGATATAGTTTTCCACTTATTACTCTAAACTCCTCTTTGGCAGATACTCCGCCTCCTCCAGCACCAAACATACTGGTTGCATCATGTCCACTTGGGTCTGAATACTTATATGGATTATTCTGTCCATAGTTATATCTGTTTCTGCTTGCTACATTGTCGATAGTTCCTCTATAACTATCTTCCTGTATAAAC